>JAABUH010000746.1_pt1 | contig 42667 bp, 56 predicted proteins | sample 5559121 | NCBI WGS metagenome assembly JAABUH01 (sample SAMN10711871, study PRJNA513364) | rock metagenome | isolation source: Antarctica rocks | place: Antarctica: Victoria Land, Battleship Promontory nord | collected 2015-12-28
CGTCAGGAAGCGCAGAAACGAGTCTGAGAGCAAAGGAGATAATACAAATACCCTAGTAGCACCCTAATATGCACGGACTTCACCCCCTCCCCTCCCAAATCCCCCCTCTGGAACCCGGCGAATCCCAGACCGAGCTCCGAAAAATGATCCGTGGAGAGCTATACCAAGCGACAGACCTCTACCTCACCCGTCTCCGAGATCTAGCAGTGATTCGGAACGACAAAAGTAATCTCGAGGTTGATACTTCAAAACGGATGGTGGAATATCGGGAATGGACTGGAGCTGGGGAGATGACTTATATCATGAGGAATTTCACTTATGAATATGTGAGCCGTGTACCTTGACACCCCCAAGTCTTTACTGCCAAATGCTATGTCGTGTTTGGAGGGCAATAAAGTGAGGAAAGATGGAAGTAGGGGTTCAATATCACTCTAGGTGAGGAAACTTATGTCGGACCGAATTGTACTTTTATCGATGTTTGTCCAAGTACGTCACCAATTTCTTTCCACTTCCAACTCAAGCTAAGTCAAGCTGAAACCATGAATTCGTAGTAACGATAGGCGATCGAACGATGATCGGAGCCGACGTAAAAATGTACACCCCGACACACCCACTCTCCCCTGAAGAACGTAACGGTTTATCCGGCCCAGAAGCAGCTAAACCCAAAACGATAGGTAAAGACTGCTGGTTGGGCGGTGGAAGTATCATCTTACCGGGTATAACGGTTGGGGATGGGTCCACAATCGGAGCTGGGGCGGTTGTGACGAAGGATGTGGAGAGGAGGTGCGTGGTGGTGGGAAATCCGGCGAGGGTTATGAAGAGGATTAGGGAGGATGGGACGGTGGAGTCGGTCTGGGATAGCTTAGGAAGAATATATGCATGAAAGGGGTAGAAGCGGAAGTAAGGGGTATACCATCCACAAAGGCCAGCTATAAATCGAAGCGATCCTGAGAAGATTCTTGGTCAGCTTGAGTTGCTGTGATATAATTTCGCTCACAGATATCATCGATCTCCGCCTCCGCGAACTCGACACCGCCTTCCTCGTCGTCACTCCCCTCGCCTGAGTACGGGTATGAGCATAGAGTCCCGTGGCCCACAACGCTTCCAGCTCACCTCCATCGCCCTGTGCCGCTTCGTGGATGGTGAAATCGCTCTTCAGCTCTCCGTACGTCTTGAGATTTCTCGCTTCATCAGCCGTGTATTTATGGATCACATCGGCGCGGTCGTCCTGGAAATCTCGCAAAGAAAGGAGGACGATATCTCCGGCAACGATCCAGACCTAAGCACAAGTCAGCTGGCTACGCGTTTGAAAAATAAGTAGCCAAAGATGAAGAAAAAGGTTGGAAGCTCAAGATGATGAACCGTTAAAGCTTGGTGGAAGGTCTGGACGGGTAGTACGAATAGATATCAGACTCGCTTTCTTCCGCATCTGCCCCCGGATCTGCCCAAGACGTGTCTCCCCATCCTGGCACTTCGCCTCTATCCGTCCATTCCCAAGCATCTTGACCACCTGTGCGTACTCTGTGCAATGACACTGTCAGCTCGTCGTACAAGTCACTCGCAAGCATATGCACTTGTGCGAAGAAGCATGTGATAGTAGTAGTCAAGCCGGGGAAAGCGGAGAGGTAGACAGGTTCAGGTGAACCAACCTTGACCGTCCTCCTTGAATACCAGCTCTCGCTTGTCGTCATCACCTTCGTTCTTCCCCCTTCTACGATTTTTGCCGCCCTACTCGTTCATATCGATGTCATAAAGTCGAGTCAAGCGACGGGCGGTGGGATGGTCGAGGGGGGGAGAGAAGGAATGCCAGAGTGGACAGAAGTGATGTGATGTTGGGCAGAATGTTAGTGGAGCGCAATGTACTGATCAGCATTCTGACCTGACGAGGGTCGAGGTGATCTAACCTTTCCTTTAGCCTATTGATGGGGAACAGACATCGGTCAGCAACGCGTTCTGCTTCACCGGGTGTCGTCTTGCCACCCAATTGATGGCTTCGGCGAGGGAATCTCTCGGGAGCAGTGGTAAACACACCTTCGGCATCGTGGTTCTCTTCTGATTGCAGCTTTCCTAGTCGGAAGTGAGATTAGTGAGCTTAGATGAACTAGTACAAGGTCTGTTTTTTGGTTGCTAGGATAGGCGAAACCCCCCTCAAAGGATTACCCAGTGCGTTCAGGCGCGAAAACCCTTTCCCCTTTCAAAATTGCCTTTCCAGCTAAAACGGAATAGGCGCGCGTAACAGGGTGCGTCGGACAGTTGCGAGATTTCTCTTTCATTTGATTGTGTCCCTTTCACTGAGCTTGAAAGCTTCGTCAGCGGGCCTGTGCTACCCCACCTTACCCTCAGAGCATCTTTCTCGTATCACACCACGCTGAGCTATTTTTGGGGTTCTTGAGACACATCGTTTCCAGCTCCTCATCGTTCGCCGATGAGACCTCCACCCCGCATAACCCGCTCTCAATCATCTCTCCTCCTCTCCCCTCCTATAACTGAGAGACCACACCCGACCCTTGCACATATCCCTCTTCCTCCTCGAAGACGATTACGCGACGGCTCATCATCACGGGGAAGTTCCGTCAGCGGAGCATCATCGAGTAGTCGCGGTGCTCGAGGGTATCGAGCAAGGGGTACGAATAGGTCACAAGTCATGCAAGCGGCACGTCGCCGCCGTCAACCTTCGACACCATCATCCGAAGACGAGGACGGGGATGACGATACGACTAACGATTATCGCGTGGATGATGATAGTTTCGAACCTTCGAAGAGCGATAGCTTATCGCCTGCACCTCCTGAACGACCGGATCCACCTCCTCCTCCTCCGCCAGTCGAGAGGCCTATCAGCAGGGCAGATCGACGGGACCTCCTTGCACTTTTGAACGAGGTGAATGACGAAATCACCGCTCCCCGGATAGCGCATAATAATGTACACCCTCGAGCCCCTCGTCAACCTTTCCCGCTCTCGCTTGAGCGAACCACCTCAGCTTCCGGTTCAGCTTCGACCTCCACATCAGACCCCGAGAGTGCTGCGCGTAGATTCACAGCCCAAGAGAAAGGAAAAGGCAGAGCAGTGATCTCTTCACCTATAGCAATCGAGGACGATGAGGTTGATGGAGGGGACGGAAGTATTCGTATCCTAGGGGTGAAGAGGAAGCGGACACCGAGTGATGTAATTGTTGTACATGAAGCTGGTGGCTTGGGAGAGGATGAAGAGAGGGGTCTAGGGAGTTTCAGTGAGTTGACGAGGTGTGTAGCCGGGGTGGGGCTGATGAGGCGAAGTCTGTCCGGTATGCTTCGGTGCCCCTGAGCGAGCTGTCATGACGTTGTGGTAAATCGCCCATGTATAACCAGTGAATGAAGCTAACTCGATGACAGCGGTCATATCCTCTGCGCGAAATGCCTACTCGACTCTCTGATCGCCGCAATCAAACGCAACCCTAATCCACATCCTGTCCGTCATCCACCCAACGTCCGTGGACGAGGTCGTGGTCGAGGACGAGGTGGTACAGCAAGCCAAACCACCGGAAGGGGTGGTATCGGCGAACCGACCGAATGGACAGCCGAATCGCTCAAGTCGGCATGGTTCAACCACCTCGAAAAGGAGTACGAAGCAGGTTTGATCGCTCGAGGGATCGAGAAGGTCGATCGGGAGGCTATCAAGTTGATCGAACCTAGCACTCGTAAAGAGGATAACGTTGTAGTCAAGGAGGAGCTGAAGGGGTTGTGGGTTATTGATGGGTTACATTGTGTTGTCGAGGGCGAGTGTCCGGTATGTCAGCTTTTCCCAAGACTGGAACACGCGCTGATGAAGGTGAAGGTTTGTAGGAAACCGATACCTGGTGGGTTTGGCCCGCCAAAGTCGGGTATCGGAGGTGTTATCCCGCTCGAAATCAGGATTGGAGGTCTGAACGGATCGCGGAAGAGGCGATGAGTTAAGCGTATGAGGTTCCCATTGATACCCCTGCATTCACTTGTACCCCAGTCAAGACGCCCTTTGTGCATAGCTCGATCTCATCATGTTACGCCTACCACATACAGCGAGGATAAATGCCCGAGCGATACTTCAATACATGCCGGACTAAGGAGGACGCCAGAATGCACCAGTCGGGAGAGGTCGCGATAGAGTTCCGGTTTCTACCGAAACTCCGCTTCTGAGGAATCGCCGAAGGGGTCCCGCCGGAATGTCTTTTGATAGATTTCCATTGCGCGTTTGCAGCCGATTAACCTGCATTAGCTTCAATAAATCTGGCCTAAATCACCGGACTCTAGCATATAGCTGCAATCAGCTTCAACCTACCTCACACTCGGTCATCCAGCGATATGAAAAGAGAGTCATAGCTGCATCTTGATCTTGCCCTTGTCACATTGTATCGATCACCTCTGGTCTGATTATAAACACAACCCTTCGTCATGCTTAACAAGCCTCTGTGAGCATACGATACATGACGACAGCCACTTTGCTAAAAATGATCCAGCTCTCATATTCGACCTCTCCTCCGCTTACCCTCTCACCCTTCCCCTTCGCCAGAACATTTCACCCCAAACCCCTCCCTCCTGCATCACCTCCCTCCAAATGGCGTCGGCAACTCGCTCGTCTCACAAGCTCAATCATCCACCCAAACCGCTGGGAACAATGCAGGAGGAGCTGGACGAGCGGGTTACGGGAGTGGCAGTGCCGGTGCTGGTAATGGTGGATATACCGTATGTTCTCCATCATTTTCGTGCGATACTTTATGCTAATGCCAATGGGAACAGGGTCATGCGAGAGCGTTCCTATCGCTACCTCAGACGAGCGGGTCGGACCCGACATCATCTTTGACGACGGATGATAGCTCGAGATCGGATTCTTCGACTTCGGCGAGAAGGGCGTTACTGCTGAAACATCGACTAGCGAGGCAGACCCGGCTGATCGGACCTGCGCCGGAAGGTGTCGGACGAGGGGTCAGGCGAGAGATTGAGGCCAGAGCTGGTAGCTCCAGATTAAGATTGGTCGAGGTAGAGGACGGAGAGACCAGAGATGGTCAGAGACGTTTGCTATTTGACGAGGATGCCTCATCACCTTTGACTTCAACTCCACGACCGAGACGGCGAAGCTCAATAGTCTTCCCGACCTCAGCCCTGCCGCCACAAGAGCAAGTCTTGCCGCTTCTTTCGCCGCAACCACTATCCGCGCGTACAACACCCTCAAGATCTCGATCATCTACTTCCATCTTGCAACCTCGATCACCTACTCCCACTCAGATGTCACCCTGTCCTGGCACAAATTCACATTCGAAGACGACGCTAGAAGTCTGGCATGTCGGAATGCCTCACTCAAGAGCCCACATGTCTGCTCGAGCCCTTACGACAAATGCCCAGGCGAAACGCCGGCCAGAAGAAGACTCAGAGCCTCTGTTAGAGTCTTCTTCTCGTCTAGAATCCCGAGGTGATCAGTCGTCGACCTCAGTCCTCATGGATCTCGCCGGTGTGGATCTGCCGGCCACTAGCCACGGAAAACGTCCAGTCCGGCGGAACAGCACTGCAGCGATACAGCAGACACCGAGGGTAGAAGAAGCGGCTTTCGACGGCTATGAAGAGCTGTCCGCAGCAGACGAGCCCACTCTTGAGGACATGGAGGAAGGTGAGGTCGAAGCGACATCTGAGGACGAAACCCTCGATCGAAACATCATGCGAGCGGTCCGCAACTTTCGGAAAGCGGGGGATCGAGATAATATGTACAGGCTTGTGAAACATTATCGATCCCCTCGAGATGTTTCGCCATTCGCTCGGAAACCAACTGCTACGGAAAAACAAGTTGCCGAAAGCTTTCCTCTGCCAAGCAAGCACACGATTTACATGTATAACGCTTGCCTCGACGCTCTCATCGACGTTCGAAGACCGGGTGAATCGATCGCCATCATCCTCGAGGTATATAACGAGATGCTCGAGCGGGATCTGATCCCGAACACCGTGACCTACCAGCATGTCATCAAAGCGCTGTCCCTGCGGGAAATGGATGTCTGGACAGCGATCAAACAGTGGGAAGACCAGAAACGATGGGGACGGATCATGGCCCAAGCGCATCTAGTAGTATTCGACGAGGAAGTTGCAGCCGAGAAGGATCTGGTCATGGAAGGTTACAAAGCGGAGGCCAACCTTGATTCGGCGATCAAGCTCTTTCGAGCCGCGAGTCTTGTCAACGTGCATCAAAAGTACCTCAGGTCGGTGTATGCGCACTTCATCGAAGCCGCTTCGAGGCAGCCTGAACCGAATCTCGAAGTCGTCATGGAGGTCTTCCGGCAGGGTCAACGATCTGGCGCACATGGCATGAGGAGGTTGTATGAACACATTTTCACTTGCTTCGGGAAGGCGAAGAACGTTGAGGGTCTCCAGCAGCTCTGGGCGGAGTATCAACAGGGCGAGAAGGAGGGCAAAGATGGATTTGATAAGGAATGGAACAATGAGAGGCCGTCCACGTCCACGACCCGCCCGTACGTATCATCGCCGGAAGTTATCGAGGCTCTCCGTCAACACAATTACTGTGCAGCGATACAGGCGTTTGTCGTGGCCGGAGAACCGGATATCGCTTTCGAGATCTTTGAGAAGATGAAGCCAATAAAAGCTGCCGAGGATGATGGCAATTCGAACGCCTTGTCGCCTTTGTCACCTCCGTCACCTCCACCCGTCTCAAGGGACACCATCGGTGACGTGCTTGAGGCTCTCGTCTCAAACGGATATCTCGACCGAGCACTCGAATGGTATCCTCGCGCTATGGCACTCGTTCAAGAGACTGGAAATCCAACCCTTCATCCCGCTAGCGTATACCGACTGAGCGATGCGCTCATCCTCGCTGGTAATTGGAGGGAAGCTGTCAATGTCGTCGAAGACTACACTCGATCACGGAAAGGAGGTAGAGGGACGGTTGCCGGTGATAAGACCCGCCTCCGGCATCTATACTTTACCATCCTGGCGCACGCCGCACAAGCCGAGCCCGAGGAGGCGGGTCATCTGCTCGCGTACCTTCCACGGATAATGTCTCCCGACAATTCGAATCCCGACAACGAGCCATCTACCTCTGAGGCCAAGGTACCTGTGCCTCCTCACACACTATTCCTCGATCCGAAGCTGATCACCCTGCACTTTGATGTGATGCTCAAATTAAGCCGCTACACCGAGTTTGCAAAAACGCTGGATTACTTCGATGTCGACCTCAAACGGTCCGCATGGTTCTTGGAGCCTATCGCAAGCCGAATAGGCAAGACCGATATTCCCTTCGATGATTTGATCGCGACACTTCGAGCGATGCAACGGCACGAAGTCTGGCCCGAAGAAATGGTCTGCCAACGCCTCGTTTCCAGCTACATCGAGAAGCGTACGAAGATCGCTTCGGCGAACGAACTGAAGCTAGAACAGGAAGATTGGCTCCGTATGTTACGGGCTTTCACCGCTCTGCCAAAGAAGAAGGTGAAAGAGGGCGAGTACGACGATCATCTGGCGAAGTTCTTGGAGGATCTGGCGGAACTGAACGGCGCGAAGAGGAACTTCTTCGCATCCGAGGGTAAATCGGACCAACATGGACTGCTCGCCAGATACGTCCTTGATCGGTTCGGAAGGGAACGAGCGACGCAGATGCTTCAAGGTGTATACGGCGAGGAGATGACTCAAACGCTCATCCCACCTGTTATGGCGGTTCGCGAAGCCTCACCCAAAGCCTCACCCAAAGCTTCGACAGCTGCGGAATCCTCGATGTTCTCGATCCCGTCCACACCGGAATCTATGTCCAGCGCACCGACATCGCCTATGCACGTGAGATCAGAACTTCAGCTCGACCCCCAGTTAAGTAACCGAGTTGATGCCCATGCGCGCACTCGGCCGGTTATCACACCACGAGAAGCATATGAGCTGTACAGGAAGGGTCTCTCGGAAGGCTCCGCTACTCATCCGGATGTGTGTCACCGATTGATTGTCGCTCTCGCGAGGGCCGGGGATGAGGCGGCAGCTCGGGACGTTTACCTCTCAGCACAGCAAATTATCGCCATCGCCGTCCAGCCTCTATATCAGCAACGCGCCTGGTTGGCCATCGAGGATGGGATGCTCTCGGCCTGTTGTCACCTTGGACACCTCGAGCAAGCGGGTATGCATCGTGCTCGGATCATTGAAGCTGGCATGCATCCTTCCGCCGACTCGTACGCTACCATGATCTCTTGCTCGAAGGATACGACCGACGATGCGCTTGTCGCCAGGGAGCTGTTTGACGAGAGTAGGGCGATGGGGCTCAAGCCGAACTTGTTCTTGTATAATACCGTCATAAGCAAGTTGAGCAAGGCGAGGAAAGCAGAGATGGCGCTGGAACTGTTCAAGCATATGAAGGCTTCGAAGATCGCGCCGTCTTCGGTGACTTATGGCGCTGTCATCGTGAGTCTATCCATACTTAGGGGGATCAAGCTGATCGTGACAGAATGCCTGTTGTCGAGTCGGTGACGCCGAGTCTGCAGAGACACTGTTCGAAGAGATGAGCACGAGTCGGAATTTCCGAGCACGGGTTCCGCCCTACAAGTGGGTCACCGGAAAGGAGACATCGCATCTCAGCTAACATGTCGCAGCACGATGATGCAATTTCACCTGGTCACTCAACCCTCACGCGAGCGATTCTTGCACTACCACAACGCTCTTCGCCGAGCTCAAGTCCCGCCCTCTGCCCATACCTATAAGCTTCTGCTCGATGCCTTCGGCGGCTTGTCCCCGGTCGACTTTCCCGCAATGGAGCGAGTCTTCGCCGAGCTCTGCGAGGATCGAAAGGTCGGCATATCAGGTACTCACTGGGCATCTATCATCACTGCCTACGGTATCTACGGGAACGACGTCGCGAAGGCTATCCAGGTATTCGACTCGATACCCTCTCACCCGACGACGCGGAACCCGACCTTAGCGTACGATGCGATTCTATGGGAGGCTATCCTAAACGTCATCTCGAACAGAGGCACTCTCGAGGAATTGCAGTTGATGCGGCAACGAATGGTAGAATCAGGCGCTCACCCGACCGCGTATGTCAACAACATCCTCATCAGCGGGTACGCACGGGCAGGGCAGATTAAGACGGCTCGAGATGTATTTGAGAGTATGGGTGATAGTGTCACCGGAGTGGCGGCACCGAACAATCATCCGACGTTGCTCACCTCCTCTGGGCATGTCAAGCCGGCGACCGTGACGGAACAGCCTACGGATATGGTTTACCGCGAACCTTCGACTTACGAAGCGATGATCGCGGCGGAGATAAGAGCGGGCAACGAGGCAGCGGCAGAGGCGGTATGTGCGCGGATGGAGGAGAGGAGGTACCCGCTGGCGGTTTACATGCGTGCCCGAGCGATGCTCGATGAACCTGTAAGTTGAGCTTCACTTTCCGTCTAGAGACGTCAGCTGATAGGAGGATCGTGTTGATAAGATTAATCCGGAGCAGCCAGTGTATCAGAGGTCAGCTATGTTTATTGCGCAACCCGCACCTGAATACCCGACTTGGCAAACTCCTGAACCGGTTCGGGATGTTTCGACGACGGCGGGTTGAGGCGCACATCACCACTCTGCATTGTGTTTGGGCTTTTAGGCTTCCGGAGAGAGTAGGGTAGAAGATGTAAAGAAGGGTAGAGGTACAGGAAGAAGAAGCAGTGCATCTTGTATAGTATCGGATTGCTACTATTGCCTTCGAGCAGTTTCAGTCGGTGATATTTTGTTGCGGCGGAGGTTGCCAAGTCGCCACCGTCCATCCAGCTGTGAACCAAGCCCTTCCTCATCTCCCTCTCGCTCGACAGCGCTTCTACATATTTCCCATTCGTCTCGCCCTCTATCCTCCACAAGTTGCTCACTACTGACTGAGTCGACCACTGCTCGGCCGCTCAGCGGCCATCCATCACCACCCCCTCAATCCTCCCGCATCATCCACTATGGCACCCCGACTAGCGATCTACGGCCTCACATCCACAGCTCTAGCAGCAACAGTCGTCTCCTCCGCCCTCCACTCCAGAGCCAATTTCTTCGCAGCGGCTGTAGCGCTCGGTCGATCAAGTGGGGCTTTGATGGTTCGTTCTCCTCCCTCGACCTCAGCTCGAGGTTGGTAAAGAGTCGCTAATGGGTGAATACGAACAGGTATTGGCGAACTTTGCCTTGTTCAATGCGATTTGTGTAGGGATTGCGTTCAAGATTGTACTCTTTGGACAGCTCAGGGCTATCGAGTATGAGGTGGGTCCTGCCTGATCAGGGGTTGTTGCTGTGCTGATGAAAAGGGGGGTGTAGCATCTGTTCGAGAGATTGTGGATGTTCCTCACCGAGTCACTGCTGGCCCTGACTATCTTTCGGTGAGTGTAGAAATAGCAGTAGAGGAGATAGGGTGCTAATAAGGGTTTAGGGATGACTTCTCAGGACCTTTCGCCTTCATGTACGGCTTACTTCTCTTCTTGAAGTGTTTCCACTGGATCACAGCGGATCGAGTGGACTATGTGGGTTCTCCCTTCTCCCTTCAATCTTCTTACTCTGTCAATCAAGCTGATTCGATTCCGAAAGATGGACCAGATACCACCTCCCGGTCCACCACTCCTCTTTCACATCCGGATAACAACCGTCCTCTCCCTACTCACACTTGTCGACCTCCTCCTCGTCACTTATTCCCTCGATACTATCCTAGTCGACGGGGTCTCGGCGATGGTCCTTTTCGCTTCAGAGTTCATGATCCTCCTCGCCTCGATCTCGGGGACTTCGGCGAGGTATCTTGTAGGGATTATCGATCTCAGACGAGCGCGGGGACGGGCGGACGCACCGAGTTGGGAGGAGAAGAGTATGTATCTATTCTACGTGGATCTGGCAGTTGGTAGGTTTTTTTTGTTTCTAATCAGATAAGACTATGACGTTGATGGTGCACGCTCGCAGACTTCGTAAAACTCCTCACCTACCTCTCGTTCTTCGCAGTCATCCTCCTTCACTACGGCATCCCCCTTCACATCCTCCGAGACGTCTACATGACCCTTCGATCCTTCCTCTCCCGATGCGGCGACCTGATCCGATATCGTCGAGCCACGAGGGATATGAACGCTCTCTACCCCGATGCTACGGCTGAAGAGATGGAGAGGTTGGGCGATAAGACGTGCATCATCTGTAGGGAGGAGATGGTGGTTCGCGTACCTGGGCAGGCGGAAGGGAATGGAAACATCGAGATAGCCGGACCGAATGACACGCCGAAGAAGTTGAGTTGTGGGCATGTCTTTCACTTTCATTGTTTGCGGAGCTGGTTGGAGAGGCAGCAGAGTTGTCCGACTTGGTGAGTGGACCTCGAATGCGCATCTGGGCAATTCTGACAGTACGTAGCCGTCGCGATGTCCTGCGCAATCCTGCACCCGGTCAAGCTCGAAATGTTCCTCCAGCGCCACCCGCTCCAGGTGCCGGACCGCAAGTAAACGGCAACGCGGATCCCGCCAATCCATTACAAGCGGTGTACAATCAGTACTTCGGCTTACCCAGGGATCGACAACCTGCTCCACCCGGTGCAACGGTGGCACCGACTCCAGCGCCTGTAGCGAATGGTCATCCACCTGATGCCAATACTGCACCTGAGGCAGAGGAGGCTAGAATACAAAGGTCGATCTGGGGTGGACCGATAGTTCCTGGGCGGTTCTTTCCGACTCCTCTTGGCGCAGCACCTCGCCTACCTTCGACTCGGGAAACGGTGACAGGACTCAGTGATGGCCCTGCTCCATCGCAACGATCACCAAGCCGTACACGGGTGCCCGTTGGTCCACCTCCACCGATCCAGACAGGGCCTGAAATCGTCACCCCTTCGCAACCTTCTGTTCGACCTTCGACCAGCCGGAGCACACCCTCTACACCGGTCCTCGCATCCGGAGCCAACACTCCTTTCTCTTCCAACCCTCCACAGGTCTTCCGGTCGACTAGCGAGTCTCGTCATGCAGAAGATGAGAATGATGCTAGGCGGCAGGCAGCGGATGCTGCTTTGCGTCGAATGGGACTACAGTCTGGGACGGTAGTAGCAGATGTGGTCGAGCAATCTGGGACGACTCAGCCGCGATCGGAGGCTGAGGTCACATCATTGCCGAATTTGACTAGAAAAGAAAAGGGCAAAGCCGACACATTCGACGCACCGCCACAATACGTACCCTATATGTCAATACCACAGCCATTACCTCGAACGAGACCATGGACCCCAGTCGGTGACACACGAGCCGCGTTAGGAGAGAGGTTACGGGTGTTGAGGGATGTTGATGAGGTTGTTTGGGGGTTGGTAGCGGAGTTGACGAGACTAGGGAGTGCATGGGAGTCGGAGGATGTCGCGGCGGGGCAGAGTGGAGCGGTCGTGGCTGGAAGGGAAGATGGGGCAGGAGAGGGGACATAGGGCATGCATGCCTTTGTGTTGGCGGTATTGACGGTGCTTAGTATTGATCGATTGACTGACCACGAATATGATCAAGCACCGTGAACAAAGGTCTGATACCCCATCGTGTTTGACCTGGTCTATGACTATGCGAGGAGAGTCGCCAAGGACAGGATGGGTTGAAAAGGTGATTCACGGGTTTCAGAAACTCACAAAATATACTCAGAGCGTGTTTTGGTATTGTAGCGGCCATTTTCCGTGACTATTTCTATTTTACTATTTATCTGGTTAAGGTGAGTTTTTCGGCACACACGCATTGAACGGTTTGAAAGAGTCAGGTCAATGATCGTTAATACCTTAGGCTCCCTAACCTATTTCCTTGCCGCTGTCGGGAAGGACGAATGTATCGCCAAATGATCGGAAAGATGCGCGAGGGGCCCTGGCAACTATGCGCTTGGACGGGGAGCCAACGCACGCGGATAGAAGGACCCACTTTAATTTTCTCTTTCGTCACGGTGAGGTTATCGCTTTTATTTTCTTTCTTCGAGTCTCGCATCGGAGAGCCGGCTAAGGATTTATGTGATGTACATCCATAAATGTTGGGTGTAGGCCATAGGTAGAGCATCTGACCAGTGGTTGAACTCCTTCAGACTTGCTAGGGTCTCATCCCCGCTGACAAGGTATCCAAGCCTCTTCATTCCCCTCCTCGCCTCGCCCGTCTCACTATCCTCCCTCACCCTCGTCCCAGCCTCCCTCATTCTCTCCGGGTACCTCTCAGTCTGGTCCTCGCTCATTACGATACCAAACACTTCCCTCATCTCCTTTCGAATCGCCTCTTCCGTACCTTCATGGTGGAATCGCCTCTTCCGTACCTTCCACCATGACACCCAGTGCAGTCTTCGGACCGATGGTATGTCCCGTTCGAACTTGGATGATTTCGATCGCCACTCCGAGGTTGAACAGTTGGGACGCGATGAAAGGTTGGTCGAAAGCCCCTGGCCAAGCAACTATGCCGAAGTCAGTCTTGGAAAACTTGCTGGAAATGGGTGAAGGGGAAATTAGGATTGGATTGGACTTACTGATAGGGACATCACGAAGCATGGCTTCCATCGCTGAGTTTGAGTCACAATGACTAAAAAACCAAGACACAGTCTGAACCATAAGGCTTTAGAGACTGGCCTTCAGCAATGCGATGTGAAGAAGACGTGTTGGCCGGATGATGAAACAAGGAAAAGCTGTAACTCACCGGATGACTAAGTATCCGATACTGAGGTACCCAATCCCGGATCATCCCTCGCTTTCCCAACCTCTTCATACCTTTCTCAACCTCAATCGTCACATTATCAGGCGTGGAGGCGCATCGGACAAAAGGCCGTCATACCAAGTTCATCGGGGGTCTCGAAAAGATGTCTCGTCTGTTCCGTATTCAGTCGCCAGAACAAACTCCCGAAGATGTATATCACGCTCTGGCGATGGACACACACACACATCGGACCGAGTCCAGCGGAGGTGTCGAAATGTGACTAGTTGCGGACGATATTCTAGAGATCTCATCAGATCCCATGACTTTGTGCGACCGAAACGGTGACCAACCGTGTCATATGCTTTGGCATCCAACATACCAGCTGACGTATCTTGTAGTACTGGTCAATAGCGGGGTAGAATCCTGATCTCTCTTTCGGATTAGATCTGCTCTCGAATCAGTTTGGAATTCGGTGTTCGAATCAAGGACCCGAAAATATAAGAAGGGGAGAGAGACGGGACATATGAGATGAACCGGGAAACCGTCTTCGTATATACTCGATATCCCCCAGAACCCTAAGGGTCGCAAAGGATTACATCGGGTTTGGTAGGATGAGGTGATGTATGCAATTCGTCACAAACTTCCTCCCCCTTAGAATCCAAACCCAATCGTCAGTCAAGACCCTGGAAGAAAGGGCATAAGTTTGTCTCACCCTGGGGACCACTTGATACGCCGGCATGATCTGCTCCCCCGTCCATTCGAAGAACGCCTTCACAGTCCCATCGTCCCCATTCCCTTCGTTGAAATCCTCGGACGGTTGAGCGTTACGTTCATTCTGCACAACTCGTAGTCTCGACGATGCTTCGGAGGTCAAGTTGGACTTAGCTAGCTCCGGTTCGGTACGAGGCTTATTGACGGCTGGGATGATGAGTGTGATGAGGAGGTGATGGTGAAGTCTGAGGAGGCGGAGAGCGAGATGGAGTTCCGGTCGGCAGTGGCTCCATCCTGCGATTGTTACAACGGTGTGATGGATGGTGATGCGATCAGTGCATCACTGAATGAAAAGAGGATATGTGAGGGAATGGATCGATACGAGGGTGTGATTACATGCGACTTGAACCAGGAATACGCCGAGATCAATAAGCCAAGCCAAGCCAAGCCAAGCCGATGAATGTGTTCCTGCATGTATTACATTGAATCCGCCTCATCGACTTTGCAGAGAGTGGTCAAGAGCGAAGATACGGAAAGGTCCGGCCAACGACATAGCTACAGCAATTCCAAACGCTGTGAAACAAGCCTAAAATACACATACTGTTTCAAATCAGAGAACCATCGGAACCTGAGGAATCTGTATCACGTGATCTCCCAAAGCCCGTTGCCTGAAGGACGGAGAATCAACCGCAGATCGCAATGTTCTGGGATTCTCCCTCACCTTCTCCTCCCCTTGCCTTCGATCTCGTTCACTACTGTGCCTCGAAATTTGGTGATACGAATTGGCTCCTTGTGGTACTTTTCTTACTTGTTGTATAACAGCGCTCTGTGCCCATATTCCGGGATGATCCGCTCATATAGGTGACTTCCCAGAGAAGAGGTGGAATCGGAGGCTGATCGTGACGACGAAGCTTTATGACACCGGCTGCTTTCAATCTACGTGCACCCTCATATCTCACCGGTCCCTTGGCTGGGAGCGGACAAAGGTTGTTCAACTCCTCATGTGCGAAGACGTTCCTCATTCGGTTCCCTCCGCTGTGCACCTCGGCCCCCCGATGACCTTCACCCCTCCATCCGTCACCGACCTCCACCTTCCAGAAGCCGGCCCATCTAGATCACAAACTTTCCCACGATGGTCGCTCCCGCCATCCGACACTTTCCCACTTCCACCTCCTCGACCCACTGGATACTCGCTCGATGTGCCATCGAGTTCCAGGCATCCGCATCGTCAGAGACTTACTTCACAATCGTCTCAACCCCCTCAACGAAAGTCTTCGCTTTCTTCTTCCCCGGATACGCCAGGCGTGGACGCCATGGAGCTGCATGATATGCTGGATAAGGCGGTGGACGAGAATAATGATGAGCCGAAGCGGGAGACGGCGAGGCAGGCAGAGAAGAGGCAGGACAACGCGATGCTGGATCTTCCACCACCACTACCTTGTCATCTTCGAGTCGAGAACCTCTCTGTCGGTGTTCCTCATCATATGAAGGCAAAATCGTAAGCGAAGTTTCATCACATCATCAGACGCAATTAACATCAAGCCGTCAGGTGGATACCGAGACCGTTGAGGCGACAACCTCTGGAAGAAGGAGAAGTGAAGAAGAAACGACGGATCTTGACAGGTGTAGGGTGTGAATGTCGGAGTGGTGAAGTCCTCGCTATGTGACTTCCCAGCTTCCTTGGTCATATTTGTGCTTATAGATCCTATGACAGTCTAGGAGGTTCAGGATCTGGCAAGACAACATTACTCAACGCGATTGCGCATCGGCTCGGTGGTTTACCGGTTGAGGGTGGGGAGGTGGTGTTCTCCTTGGAGCTTGGTGGTTCGCCCCTGATGAAAGGAGATGTGAAGAAGCGGATCGGGTTCGTTAGACAGCAGGATTTTCTCGTCGAGTGTCTTACTGGTATGTCCATCTCGTACTTTGGTAGCGGTCGCCATCTGATGTTTGACGCAGTACGCGAGACATTGACCTATGTAAATTCCTTTCCGTCCCCTTACCGGTTGATGTGCTGATCGTTTTCAGGCTGCTCGATTGCGATTACCTACCTCCATATCGAGAAAGACGGTGGAGCTCATTGTTGAGCAGACTATCGATGAGCTGGGACTTCGAGATGCGGCGGATACTGTCGTCGGTGGACCGCTGAGGAAGGGTATTTCTGGGGGTGAGAAGAGGTGTGTAGGCTGTTATTTAAGAAGAGGGATGACGGTGTTTCAGGCGTCTATCGATTGGTTGTGTGCTCGTGACGTTACCAAGCGTTCTGATCCTTGACGTACGCCCGTACTTCAGCTTGCACGCCTAGCTGATCTGTCTTGCAGGAACCTACATCAGGCTTAGGTCCGCCGGTCTACGCTCTTTATCGGATCACTCTGATATGTCTCAGATGCCTTCAGCTCATACCTCCTACTTCTCACCCTATCCCAGCTAGCTCGACGCGGTCGTACCGTCATCCTCTCGATACATGCCCCTCGATCCGACGCTTATGACATATTCGATCGAATCTCGCTGCTGTCAAAGGGCGAGGTAGTCTATTCCGGACCGAGATCCGAGTGCTTAGGGTGGTTCTCTGCGCTTGGACACGAGGTGCAAAAGGGTGTTAACCCACTGGGTATCTTCCTTTGTTTCGCTTCATTGTTTCGCTTACTCTTGCAAGACTTCTTGATCGACATCTCCTCGGTCGATAACCGCGATCCGGAGAAAGAGGAGCTGTCATCCGCTCGCGTAAAGCTTCTCACCGATGCTTGGCATACCCGCGATTCCAGTGACTGGGCACACGATCTCGCCTTTCGCAAGAAATCGGTATCTTTCAGTGCAAGCGAGATGACACTCAACCCTGGCAATCCCGAGCCACAGCGAGTCATCTCCCACCATGAGATCGACGATCCACAAGATCAGCGTCGACCCGGGTTTTGGCGTCAGATCAGTGTCCTCACCGCCAGAGCGCATCGAAATGTCTACCGCAATGTACCGCAGATACTCGGATTCGCATCTCAGTCGATCTCGTTGGGAGTGATTATCGGAGTGACATTCTACCAGCTTCCCGAGGTAGCTCTGGCGGAACCTGATGCTGCAGAATCGCTGATGCCTAGTGATAGACACCGACCGGAGTACAAAGTCTGAAGAACCTCTCTTTCCAGCTTATACCGGGAGCTTTCTATCTTCAGCAGGTCTTTTGTGAGCGGATTTGACTAGGAAGGACGGAGTTGACGGGAGTAGGGATATACAAATTTTGTAACGATCTCATCATTTTCGACCGGGAGCGAGAGGTACGTTCAGTCCACCACACATGCATACACCGATGCTGACGTCGTCTAGGACAATCTTTATGTAGGCTTCACTACACACTTACATGCACAGGTCTGATCGTCGATAGGACGTCATCCCCTATGTCCTTTCCGACTGGCTATCGTACCTGGCAGTATCCATCCTATCGCCGTCCATCTACGTAATTTTGGTCTACTTTATCTCCCATCTCCGAACCGATGACCTCGCTGCAAATCTCTTCACTATACTGGCATCTGTACGTCCGTAATCAGCCAGCCTTCACGCTTTGTCGCTGATTAACACCCTCAGACGGTTCTGGTGCAGTTTTGTACCGAGGGTACAGCACTCCTGGCGGTGAGATTTGGAAGGCGTCCTCATTTGTGCCCACTGACGGAGTGACGCAGGCATCTCTTTTGCGATCCTTCGCGCAAGCTTCGATTGTAGGCAATGCTCTCAATCTCTTCCAGATGTACGCCAGACGCCATCTCGATCTTCAAAGCTGATCAACTGTTCTTCGTCAAAGCATGAGCGCCGGTTTCATTCTGTACGTACCTTCATCGCCTGCTTAGGTACTTTCTGACCATCCGGTCAGCACAAATGTTCCAGCATATGTGGCCTGGATCCGATGGATCAGCCCATACTTCTACTCCTTTCGTATGTGATTGTATCCTCGGAATCCTTACCGCTTTCCTAATACTGTCTCAGGTATCTTCGCAACGACGCAATTCAGAAATAGGATTTTCAATTGTCCCGCCAATACAGGAGCCAATATTGATCAGGTCCGTCCGCTATGACTCCTTCGCTTCTTCGATCTAATATCGCTACTCAGTGTATCGGTAACAATGTCTTGAACGGTCTGAACTTCAATCTGAAGGTCAACATCGGCGTCTGGTTTGCGGGTCTCATAGGTCTTGTGCTTGCGGAGTATTCCCTGTCCTGCTTTGTCCTATGGGTAGGAGCTTTCACTGTTTCCGTGATAAGTATGCTGACAGGAGATCCAGATTTACCCATCCGGAGGTGTCAAGGTAGGTTCCAGCTCATCATCCTAAGCAGATCTGACTGTTCATCTGCTAGCATGCAGCAGAGATCGAATCGCAACATCGAGGCAAGGACACTGATGTCAAGGACAGCCACATGATGCGGGACAAGATTGACGTGAATGTGGATATCATTTCATGTAGGAGCAAGAAGCATGCTCATACCTCACGAAGATTCGCAACCTTTCCCTCAAGTGGGATAGACGAGGTCGGGGATTTGTCAAGAGCAAAAGCAAAGTCATCCTCAACGACATCTCGGCAAGCTTCCCAGGTAAGCTAGTACACTAGCCGATTACCTACATATGCCGATAAACTCAGCTGGGGAAGTTTCCGCCATCCTTGGTCCTTCCGGTGCAGGCAAAGTGAGCGGTTTACCCCCTACTGGCATTGGTCTGACGACATTGAAGTCTACCTTGCTGCAGCTACTCGCGAATCGCCCATTACCCGCCGGTGCCCTAGCCCACTTTTCCCGAAGCGGGCAAATTTTCTACGCCGGTCAACCTGCTTCCTCAGCCTCTCGGAGCAATGTCGCGTTTGTTGAGCAAGATGACGATTGGCACCTCCCTTCATTGACAGTGCGGGAGACCCTTCGATACGCCGCCGTTCTCAGGCTGCCCGAAACGCTTTCTCGGCGGCGGAAGGTGGCCAGGGCGGAGACTGTCCTCCTCATGCTGGGTTTGAAGGATTGTGCAGATCTGCCTGTTGGAGGTGCTTTACTGAAGGGCATTTCTGGAGGGGAGAAGAGGAGGCTCTCCTTGGCCGTACAGAGTGAGTCTTTGACCTTCTTGACCAGATGATGGCTTACATGGTGGTAGTGATCAACGATCCGGCCGTTCTCCTCGTCGACGAGCCGTAGGTCTCTTTAGCGTATAGTAGTGGCTGTGGCTGAGGACACCCGAAGGACATCTGGTTTGGACAGCAGTATCGCCTTAAGTGTCATGCAAGTCCTTCGGGATATTGCTGGAACGGGCCGAACTGTCATTGGTAAGTCTCAAATACCTAAAGTTGAGCCGAAGCTAACGGTCTGTTAGCCACAATTCACCAGCCGCGAAGTGACATCTGGAAGCTCGCGGACAATGTCACGCTTCTGGCTAAAGGTGGTGTCGTCACTGTGAGTACCTTACCGACCCGATTACAGCCCCTGATCTCGGATCAGTTTTCGGGCAAACGCGCAGAAGCGTTGGAACACTTCTCTTCGATTGGTCATCCCGTCCCGTCTGAGTACTTTAACCCCGCCGATCACCTAATGGATCTCGTCTCTGTAGATCCACGTGCGAGCAATCAGCTCAAATCCCTCGAGCGGGTGGACAGGCTCACTTCGGTTTGGCATGGACGGGCTAGCACGACTGAGAGAGGGGACGAGGTGGCAAAGTCAGACGCAGAGGGTATCAAGAGGGGTGAGGGGACGACCAGTATGCGTGTAGCTTTGCCGGTGGTTCTGGAGCGACATTGGAAGAATCTGTGGCGGCGGAAGGATGTGAGTCGCCCTATTAAGACTCCTCTAACCAGGTTCCTGATGACATTCCTGACCAGATTCTTTTCAATCGGCTCATTCAACCACCTTTGCTCGCAGCGATGTTTATCCTCTTCTTCCAGCGACTCACTCATGGACCGTCAGGTATGCAAGTGCAGCTTAGCACTTCGAACCGTAGGCTCATTATCTCACAGGGGCACAGGAGCGAGTCGGCTTAGCTATCGAGAACACCTCAGCCATAGCCTTCGTCGGCCTGCTCAATGCCATGGCTATCTTTCCAGCCGATCGGAACCTTTACCTACACGAGGCGAAGTCATCGGCTCGATACTCTCCCGCAACATTCATGATCACATACACGATCGTCGAGCTCGGGTTCGAACTGCTCGCAGGTTTCGCATATGCTTCCATCGTATGTTCTATCTCTTGCACAGCTAATTAGGTGAAGAGGTTGATGGGGCCTTTAGATGAACGTCGGTGTGGGGATGCAGACTTCTGCGAGGATCTACTTTGAATTCAGTATGACGATCTGGGCGATGATCAATCTGGGCGAGAGTTTAGCGATGATCTTCGGAGCTTGGATACCCACCGAAGGGTTGACGGTGACGTGCGTCAAACCGTCTCGTCCCAATAAGTGGGTTGATATGGATGTTGCTTAGTCTGGTCTCGACTCTGTTATCGATCATTGGACAGGTCAGCGGTGTGATCTCACTATCTGTACCTAATTGGATAGCTGGAGTAGGTCATATCTCACTGTTCGACAATGAAAGTGTAAGCTGATACCATCACTTGCAGCTGGCATGGGCGACTAGCGTCAAGCGTGAGTCCACTTGTATCTCACCTAACCCCTGACTGAAGTATCTCTACAGCCGCCACCAGGATCCAGATTATCAATGAAGCTGTCGGTCTTACATTCAATTGTACTCCGGACGAGTTGGCTTCGGGCGCCTGCATTGCGCAAAGCGGCGATCAGCTGTAAGCTTTCCGCCCTAGGGGGATTGTCAGTGCTAAAGAAGCTCGTAGACTAGCTCTGTTCAATTGGCATGACCTTAACACCGCACGATTTATGGGTATCATGATCGCCGTCACGGTAGCATGGAGGATTGTTGCTTGGTTATCCATCAGTGCGAGAGTAGGCGGTATCAGATGATATATGATCCTTTTGAGAAGGTCATGCATATATGCTTGTTGTAAAAGCAATATCGTTGTACATAGATCACGTAGTCATCTCCACCAGCAATTGAGCTCGCAAGAGCCTTGTTGAGATCGGCTCGTAACCCCCAAATGCTCACTGCCTAGGTCTGAGCTGCTTGAGCTTTGCATGTTATGTTCGAGCATGTCACTCCATTGAGCTGGCTCCGTAGTGACGCCAAGGCTTCGCTATGTTTCAGTCAGACCTGAATTTCGACATGTGGGTAACATCGTAGAAACCGTAAATATGACCATTGGTTGAAGTCCATTTGCGCACTAGCAACCATGTATAAGTGTCATCCGCAGACTGAAATAAGGGGTGCGAAACATGAGAAAGGAAGTGGGGCAAATCGCCAGAAGTCATGGAACATTAGCTGATCTATCAGGTCTTCCACCACCAGCTCTGTAAGGTAACAATACATGCAAGATCCCTGCCCAACAACGCCGCTACCTCCTACTACTTTCACTCTTAACTGTATCCCAACTGCAAAAAAGATCGATTCTCCATGTCTCAAGCTCAACTTCCCGGGATGTTTGGGATGACTTTTCCCCTGTTTCTCGCTTAAATAATACCGCGTACGTGCCTGTTGTTGTCAACATGAAATTTTCGGAAATCTCTCAAGCGTTTTGCCGTCGCTATATGATCACTCCGCTGCTCATCCGGCTGACTTCCATCCAGAAGCCGCTGAAGTAAATCCTTGTGAGCTTGGATTATTGCAATCCTGGAGCTCCGTTGCTCTTTTGGGAGTCATGCATAGGCAACACTATGGGGTCCATCAGAGGGACTTCTTTTGGTCGATGCTAGGCATAACATAAGTGTTTAGCCCTAGCGTCAATCTATGTAGAATCCACCTTCATGCTTCTTCACCCTCCTGCTTCTTTACTATATACAGCTGAAATAATGTTTTAATCTATCGAATATAGTAGAAATGGCCTTCGGATTTGCCACTCGCAGTCTGCCTATAGACATCACAATGATCTGTCGTTGTGACGCAATGTATTGGTATAGTGATACTCTGACGCACTCCGAGTGCTAGGAAAGCGTCATCGCGATGACTCCTCTACGTAAAAATGCAATATACGCTTCTTGTGCGCAACATGCTAGAGTAGCTACTCTGAGTCGAAGAAAGGAGGTTCCTTTAAAGTCTGTTCACAGCAATGGGAATGCTTGCAAATTCTTTGAATCTATCATGAAGTTGCCTGCGATATTTGCGTCATATCTCGGGAAGGCCGTACACATGAGATTTTCATTTGAAGTGTAGTCGGGGCCCTAATCTCTTTCCGAGGAGACCTATAAATACAGCTCCAAAACCTCTGTCAAGTTCTGTCTTCGGAAATCTTTCGGATCTTCAGTCAATCATGCCGGTCATTACTTGACTGAGACTGTCTTGATTGAGCCCCTGAAATTTAACGCAGGCATCACTGCAAGCAACAGGGTTCTGTGGCCCCAGGCGCACGATCATTTCAAAGTCCCATTACCACTCAGATTTAGACGCTTCAAGATACACTGCGGAGACCCACTGACTTGCAGACAGACCTGAAAGATACCGAGACCTACTCACCCAACAGTGCATGGACACTTAAACGCATTCCGGAGCTTTTGAAAGAAGGCCGCAGCTTGATGACGCAGAAACCTGACAAACAGGTCATCGCCGCCTTCACCAGCACAGTCACAGGCATCTCACTTGCTCCATCTCCGCAAATCGCCACTCAGCACAGCTCGAGCACGACACAAGCAGGCCCTCAGCGGCGGGGAAAAAGAAGGGCCGGAGAAGGGCCGCCAGCCAGCGGTACCAGCACACAGCGGGGACGACTCACCGCCCCTCCGCTCCGCAGAAGACAGACTTCGGCAAGAGGCCCGCCCGCGGTACAGCAAATCAAGCTCGCCCTCTCTGATTTTCAACGCCGGAACTTGCTCGACTGGGATCAATTCTACATCAAGCTTGAACTGGACCAGGCGTCCGAGCATATCAGCCTACCGTCGCATCAAGAAGCAGAGTACTCATCTATCATAATAGATTGCGCGGTACCACGTCTTCATCGAAACTGCCTAAGATCAATCAAACCGTTGCATGTAATGACCCAATCAAGATAGATTAAATACTCATCAAGCTAAATTACACACTCGTTTATCGGGTGGAGAACGAAGAAAGTCCTTTGAGCATGGTCCCTGGTGTATACGTCAGCTGGGCGCAAGATCGAATGGGAGGGAGCTGTAATTCCCCTGCGGCAGTATACTTTGTCATTGTCGCGTCAAGGATCCGCAACACGGATCTTGGATCGATGGTATCTCGATTCCAGTAGCAACGTCTCGCGTCATTGAAGGCGTTGATCTCCTGTTCATCCTTCAATTGAGGGCTTTTGCGCAGTAATGTGACGTAGCCGGAGGCTGCGAAGAGGAGCGCGCGGAGCGAGGAGATCCCGAGTCTAAGCTATCTTTCGCCAAGGGACGTTCATCGAATACCTTAAGCTCATCGAGGCAAAGCATATTGGCGAAATACTTACCGGCATGATTGTACAGACACGAAATCTGCACGAGGTGTTCAACTCACAATCAGACAAGAGGCCCCATGAAGGTGAACAGGCGACAGATGCCGACCTTGCAGGACAAAAAGAGTGGCTATTACTCAAACGCTCTTACTACAAGCATCCCTTCCCCGAATCCGACGCTCACACACCCTACCCCATTTACTGTTGGCAGGCATGACAGAAGAAGTCTTTGTACTACTGCAGGATCGGATTTCCAGTAGATCGATAAGCTCCTTCGATTTCTGTCGGGTCCCGACACCGGATTCGGAAGCGCTTAGATCCATGAATCTCAAGAGACCCTTCATCTGATGAGTCTTGAACCAAAAACTGTGTGGAAAATATCACATCAGACCGGCGAGAAGAGAGAGAGGCATAATAGGAAGAACAAACTTTCATGGTCAAGATGGCTGAGGAGAGGCGAGCCGACCTAGTACTGGAAAACTAGGTAGCCTTGCTGAACTAGGCAAGTATGGGGTTGGACTAGGCAAGTATTCCTCTCAGCTTGAAAAGCCCCATACGACAACACAAAATTGGATTTTCCGAGTCACGTGTTTCGTACCCGTCTGAAATGTTCGCCTGCGTAAATTCCCGCTCAATCCAGACACACTCACTGCTCAGCGCTATTGCAACCAGCGATCTGGATCGAGATGGCGAAAGTCTCGAAGCAGTTCAAGAAGTTCGCCTCCTCCGGTAAACTGAAAGATCAGATCAAATCCCGACGACAACATCAGCAGATCAAGCGAAAGACCGAGGACCGTAATGCCCGTCGCCAGAAACAGCGGGGTGCCCCGAAACAGGACGGTGATCTCAACGACGAAGGAGGTGAAAAGGATGATGAGGATGATGATGATGAGAAGGATGTGAAGAAGGTCGGAGCTGGGTTAGGAGGCCGAGCTGGAGGGGTAGCGACGACTGTTGATGAGCTTTTTGGAAAAGGGGGATTGGATGAAGGGTTTGAGGATGAGTCGGAGCTTGAAGAGTTGGGTGAGGATGGGGATGACGACAAAGTGGATGAAGAAGATGGGGCAGAAGGGGCGGAGGAGGAAGGAGAGGGAGTGCTTGATGAGGTGGCTATGAAGAAGGCAATGAAGGATTTGGAAAAAAAGGATCCGGAATTCTTCAATTATCTCAAGGAGAATGATCGGGAGTTGCTGAGTTTCGGGAATGAAGGTGGAGGGAAAGGGAAGAGGAAAGCGGAGGTGGATGATGAGGATGACGAAATGGAGTCAACCGAAGATTCGAAGGATGATGAGGAGAACGTCGAGGAGGAAGTGAAGAAGACGAGCGTGACGGTGAAGATGGTTAGACAATGGCAGGAGGGGATGCTCAAGGTGAGTCCGCCCAATCTACTAGCTGGGTCAGCTAATCATGCTTGGAGCGACTTGCTAATGCTTGGTTTTCCTAGCAAAACTCCCTTCGCTCACTGCGCAAGACACTTCTGGCTTTCCGGACAGCTGCGCATATGGGCGAAGACGATGCGGACCAAGGCAGTGGACGGGAAACAAAGTACTCTATCGACAGCGCTCAAGGTGAGCCGGGCTTCTTGTAGATTGGATCGTCACTTCTCCCCGTGGAGAGAGGTGTGAGTGTTCTTGCGTCGAAGCTGAGAATCACCAAAACAGTCTTCAACAAGCTCGTCGTCACTGCCCTAAAGTTCACACCTGTTGTTATCGTCCATCATCTGCCCTTCAGAACCGTCTCGGGCGGCCGACTGTTCGTTTCCCCTAGATGGGCTTTCTCTGCACTCACTGTAGCGATTAGGAAGCTTCAACCACCCAAAACACCTAATCAATCGCTCAACCGCCTCATCCTGTCCCATTTCTCGACTCTTCTCCATTTCATCAAATCTCTCCCATCCACCCCGTCGAGCGTGTCCAGTGAGGAAGATGCTGGTGGACTGTTACTTGTGGCTGTTGGGGAGAGTACGAAATTGCTTCCTTGGGTCATGAGTGCGAGGAAGCATCTTCGGGCACATCTGAAGGTATGCCCTTATTGCGAGCTATGGTAGCTGGTTTGACTCTCATCTTAGGTTCTGCTAGATCTATGGTCATCTGCTGGGGACAACGTGAGGATAGCAGCCTTCCTAGCCGTCCGAAAGCTATTCGTTGCGGGAGACGAAGCGATCAAGGATCTCTGCCTACGGGTACGACAGCTACATAATCATTCAGATCGGTGCTGATTGGCTCTAGAACGTCTATCGCGCGCTGCTCCCACCGTTAAGAAACACCACACCTCACACCCTCCCTTCACTCAACCTGATGAAAAACACCGCATCCGAACTCTACTTCCTCTCACCTGAGAGATCCTACCCCCACGCATTCACCTTCATCCGCATGCTCGCCGTCCACCTACGCAACGTGGTACGATCATCAACATCTGGCAAGGCAGGCGAGAACCAGGAAGCGTTCAAAGCAGTGTACAACTGGCAATTTGTACATTGCATCGACTTTTGGAGTCAGGTACTTGGTGGTGCGGCGGACGTAGATTTGCAGAGGGAGAACGCGGGAGTGGAGAGTCCGCTGAAGCCGCTTGTCTATCCGCTTACGCAGATCGCGCTTGGCGTGGTCCGGTCAGTTGACGAGGATCCTGGATCGTGGCGCTGATGCACTTCAGTCTACTCCCCTCATCTCGCTACTTCCCACTCCGCTTCCACATCCTCCACTCGCTCATCCGCCTCATCTCCCGCACAGGAATCTATATCCCACTTCCCCCGTTCCTCCTTGAAATCCTGGATTCTACCGAGTTCCGACGGTCCAACCCGAAGAAGTCAACTCTCAGACCGCTTGACCTAGAGTACATCATCCGGGCGCCGGTGGCATACTCAAAGACACGAGTGTACCAGGAAGTTGTAGGTGAAGAGCTCGTCTTCCTCCTCGGGGAGTACCACACCACGGTCTCAACGAGTATCGCTTTCCCTGAGATGATCCTGCCTATTATCATGACGATCAAGCGGCATCTGAAGAAGGGTACTGCGGGGAGTCAAAAAGTCCAAGCGGGGCTGAAGACGTTAGTCGAGAAGCTGGAAGCGACGAAGACGTGGATCGAGGGGAAGAGACGGAATATTAGCTTCGCGCCGAGGGATCGAGGGGAGGTTAGCAGGTTCTGTGAGGGTGTGAAGGTGGAGGACACGCCGATCGGTGGGTGGATGAGGTTGCAGCGGAAGGTTAGGGAAGGGAAGAGGAGGGAGGTTGAGCGGGCGCTACGAGAGGAGCAGGCTGAGAGTGAGGAGGATGAGGAATGATGCGATTCTATGCATGGGTTGACTATGTATAAATCAAGTCGATCAATTACGGAGCTAATCGGTCAATCTTCCATTCTCCGCCTTCTTTTGGTCGGGTATAGCGGAATCTGTCGTGTAGTCGTGAAGGTTGACCTGCCCAGAACTCGAATTCGCTAAGGGGGACGTCAGCGCGCTTCCAGCATTGCCAGTCTTTTCGCCGTTCTAAATGATTCCTTTTCTCCCCTCGGAGGGTCGATCTCCTCTGACACCACTGAAGTGGATAGAGTAGACTTACAAAGGAAGAACCCTCCAACCACCCCAATGTTCAGGCAACTCCACATCCCCATCAAACCTCTCCTCAAACTCCTTAACCCTCCCCTCCAAAGTATCCTCACCAACCACCGAACTCTGCTCACTAGCCCAAGCTCCAACCTGACTACCTCTAGGTCTGGTCCTGAAATACTCCTCACTGTCCTCTCGACTTACTTTCTCCACTTTCCCAACAACCCTCACTTGACGAGATACTTCCTTCCAATAGAAAGCCATACTCGCATAAGGAGATTCGGACTCCTCGATTTCTTTGGATTTACGGGAACTGTAATTCGTGTAAAAGATGAAACCTCTCTCATCAACCGATTTGAGTAAGACGAAACGACTTGAAGGGATACCGGAGGGTGAGACGGTTCCGATACAGACTGCTTCGGGTTCTCTAACGGGTGGGATTGAGGGTGAAGATGGGGAGAGAGCTGATTGGAACCATGAGTTGAATTGGAGTAGAGGGTCCGGATTTAGGTGAGGGGGGAGGAGACGGGGGGAATGGTATTGGTTGTGGGTTGTTAGGTGGACTTTCTGGGCGGGGGTTGGGTCGGGTGCGAATGGAGCGGGTGGGGCGGATTGAGATTGGTTCTGGTTAGATGACATTGTGCGGAGGTGGAAAAGTAGTGAGTATTGATGGTGGAGTGAGAGATTTCTGGAAAGGCGGTGGAAAAGCGCCATATGAGGGATTGAGTGACAACACGAAAAGCTTACTGAGGAGGTGAATTGGTCGATCGGCCTCCACTTGATTTTGGTGGCGGTGGCGGAAGGTGGCGATTGTCACAGTCCCACAATGGACATCGCGCTCCGCACGGTAGGCTTCATGCTGCTCTGAAATTTAGGTCACGTATGTCGCCCCTCCCCACCCCCCTCTCTTTCGTGGCTCATATCGGGACTACATGCTATGTCCTTCCTTCAAGTCGACCATTACATTGCCCTTAGTCCCTCTCCCTCCCCGACCTCCAATGACTTCGCCGCCCGCCGCCCCAGAAGTCCACCAAATCGAGACCTTCACCGCTAGACGTCCCTGTCAATATACTTTCCCGTTCTCCCGCTGGAAGGAACCTCTGATCACCCAATGACACCCGCTGATAAGCATGTCCATGCCTCGACAGTCTATAGCTCGCGAGTCCCGAGCTTACCTCCTGATCTATTGTTGACCTTATCTCTGGCGCAGCGACGCCATTCCCACCGGGATGCCTATCACTCCCAGCGGAACCTGAAGAGTCAGACCCATGATTGAGGCTCTCTAGCGGAACCTGATTCTGCAAGACCAGATCCGAAAGATCATCTACTTGCTCCGGAGATCGGGAAAGCGGATCTCTACCAGGTCGAGGCTGGATTGAAGGGAGGGAAGACGGCCGAACGACTGTTCGTACGTCACTTATCAGAGGTGGAGGAATAGGTGACGATGTTGTTTGTACGGTGGAACGAGTGAATGGCAATGCGGCGAATTTGGAAGCTGTCTCGGTGGACTGGCGAAGGCGGCGATGGAAGGCGAACATAAGGAAGAGGAAGATCAGGTTGAGGACGATGAGTGGCGCGATGAGACCGACGACCAAAGCCACCAGTGTATGTTGATCTGACGATTGCGGAGAGAGCGAAGCGAGAGGATTTGATGATGATGATGATGCTGAAGGTGATGCCGAAGGCGATGCAGATGACGATCTGGAGGTTGACGAGCGGCTGAGTTTGTCGGAAGAGGTGTGGTCTGGTCTGGTCTTGTAGCCGAGGAGAGCGACGAGAGAGGTCGACGTGAGGGGGATGTTTGCGTAGGAATGATGAATGAGGTCAGGTCGGAGGATAGAGCGTTCGTTGACGTGTCGGATATGGTTGGATCACCGTCAAAGGATAACAGTGGGGAGTCCGATACGGTCGAAGTGGAGGGATGAATCCAGTGCGGTCGGGATCTCGTTGGTCGCGATGTTTGAGAAGTGCTCCAAGCAGTTTCGCTCGGTTCAGGCCGCATTGTTGTCCAATTCTCCACCGTCGAGCTGCATTCGAGGCTTCTGCTTGTTTCGTGGTAAGACCGTGGGCTACGAAAGAATGTTGACGAATCGTCCCCTTTGCAGGTCAGCTCGCATCGGATGAGATTTCAGCGAATTCACCGGAATGAGGCTGAGAGATCGTCATACTTCCATCGCCAAGACATGAGATACACTGGAGATGCAATCAGTCTTGGTCAAAAACATTGGGAACGGCTTACTCCCCGGCAAGTTTGGTCACCTAATGAACCCTGATCGCTGCCCAAAGTCGACCCTTCACCATTCGTCGGTGTAGAATCGCCGTGCCGCGCAGAGCACGGGACTCTTATGTTCTCCAGGTAAGGAGACCAATCGGAAAAGCAGAGGGAACTCTTGGTCATGAAGGCGAATTTCTAAGGCTGTGAATGAAGGTAAACTCAGCCTTCTGGTCATTGCCGAAGGCAATCAGTAGTAATCAGCAGTTTTGCGACATCGACAACGAAGATATATCTCGCAGAGCTCAGAGGAGGCAGGGTGGATTTGCCACCATCTTAGGTTTCATGGTAGCCGCAAAGCACCCTTGCTTGAAACGACGACGCGCAACATCACACCGATGCCTTCTGTCTCAACGCACCGCATGATGCGTCTTCAGCAGGCCTCATCCGCCTGAGAACCTCGAAGGACGGGTGTGAGAAGTTACGGAACCTCATGGCTTTAGGCTGGTAGGATAGGAGACCCTCACACGAATGCGGTGCGGGTCCAAAGGGGTGGTTGGATGAAACGTTAGAGATATGATAGATAGTGTTAGAAAGGATGGTAGTAGAGATTCGATAAGTTGTCTCTTGTGCCTCATGATGGAAGAGAGCGGTATGAGGGAGGTATTCGGTTGCAAAATTCATAGGATCAGCTGCGGCGTATCGTGGACCGAGTGAGGGGGATGCGTAGAGGACGAGTGATCGATATTCAGACCCAAAGGACACTCGAAGATGGCAGGTATGGGCCTATACGTACGGAGAACCGACTCGACTATCGTTGACCGTCAGCTTGAGCTCTCTTTGAGCAAGGCTGTATGAAATCAGCGGAAGGTCGAAGATTGATTTGAGTAGGACATTGATGCAAGCGGAGCGTCCGACAGAGAATGGGCGTCAGTGGAGACGATGCCGTCATCATTTGCGATGAGATGAGAACTACCATGATGTCAATCGGTGTAATTGAGACGATGACTCACCTGTCTGTCATGACCCAGCAGGTGTGGTTCCGTGAAAGAGCAACGCTATACTCAAGACGAGCACAAGGTTCGCGTTCGACATTCCAAAAAGTCTACTCTTCGTTCATCCCGGCGGATCAGTCTTATGCCACGTGACTGCAGATCCATGGCGTGGAAGAGAATATGCTAACGCCCATCTTTTATCGAGTGAAGGCCTTCCACTTTCGCTCTCTTGTTTTACGTTACGTCAACAAAAGCTCCAGGTGGGGCATAAGTGTATAGCCTTAGTCTGATGAATGGCTTTCGGCTGAACTACTGAGACGGTCAACCCATAGCTTGATCAGAAATACTCCAGCAGCGGGAAGGTTGAAGCGATCATGTTCGGGGCCATCGTTGCCGGTCGCTTGGTGTAAGCTCATCCTCCTTTCTAGCTGGGCTAGTTGATTCTGCCGGGCAAGTGGTCTAGACTGATGCATATGTTAGTCAGACAAATCTCCAACAGATGTAGGGTTCCGTTGCCGTCATTTTCCTTCGTTGTTCTTTCCTTCAGCGCAAACCCTTTCTGCTTTTCATCAGATCATCTCACATGTTCAGATATGTGGCCAGGGCTGAGCTCAGACTCGTAGCGATGAAACCCACTTCGTCTTCCCCCTCGAACAGCCTTACGAAGTCAATCATCTCACAGTCTTCCTCCTCGGTACCGGTGAGCCCCATCTTCCCTCGCTCAACGTGTTTTCGTCATTGATCTAGGAAATCAGTACCCTTCCCTGATGGCTACGGAGCGTCTGTCCACCTAGCCTGGCCAGGAAAGGACTATCAACCCCTCGGCGTGTACGTCCCAACCACCATTTCCAAACCTGCTCCTCCTCTTCATCGAACAAGACTTGATCTGACGATTTAGGGCTATAGCTTGACAAACGCCAAACCCTCAGCGATATACCGTCTCAGACCACTCCTTCCCCCCGATATCCAATCCAACCCCGGGATACCTACACCACTAGCAAATCTGGGTATAGAGATCGCACCTTTATCCCAACTCGAGCAATTGGCTGGTACGATCGGATCTGTAGAAGGGAAAGGGAAAGGGAGGGAGGTTATTCAGAACGTTGATGTTGGGAAGGTCGCGGAGAAGGTTGTGAAGAATGTTCGTTGTTTCTCCCTTGCTCTGCTTCAGGCTCTTGTGTAGGTTTCGTGTACACCTCGCTTACGGTGTGCTCAGCTGTTCAATTATCTACATTCATTTGGGGAAGTCAAGCTCACGTACGATTCCAAACAAATCCATCCGCGGGGCTCACGTTTTACTGACCAAACTACGACAGCCCCGACACACCCATCCCCCTCTCCGTCTTTCAACAATGGTACACAAACTTCACCCGGAAGATCGAGAACGATCGAGGAGCATCTTTCCTTGACCGGGAAGACTAAAGGTCATCCCCTTGCATCTACCCATCTACAACTACATCTATACAACTACATCTACATGCATTGCTCTACAACGGATACCTATTACGATCAATAGCCCAACGTCCGTACTCTTAACGTCGTATCCGCTCTCCGTTCCCTCCTCCATCCCTCAATACCCCTCCAACATTCCGGTGTCTCCCTCCCCGCCCTCTCATCCGCTTCAAGACATAATGACATGAGGAACTCTTCGTAAGTGTAATGGTAGGGCGATCCGAAGACTAGTTCCTTCCGCATCATGACGGATTTCCGAGGAGGTGGTTTAGGGGATGTGAATGGAGTTGTAGGTGGAGTAGGGAGTGAGGAATATGGGTTGGATGGGTTTGGTGGGAGTGTCAAGTGCTCTGGGAGGGAAGGGAGGAGTCCCGCCCAGAGGAGTGAGGTTAGGCGACATTGTGTCTCGCCGAGGGGGAAAGGGACGACGCCATACTCTACGACAATCAAGTCAACTAATAAGCATCGTCCGTCAAGCTTCGGAAGAGAAAGCTCCGGAGGCCAGTACTTGAGTAGTACTCACGTAAGACAGGGAAGGCGATACTCCGATCTCCTTCGAGGAACAAGAACAACCCATCCAGATCCTTCTGCATCAACCCCTTGATTCCCCCTACATCCCTCTTTTCCCCGCCTTGCCTCTCTTCATCCCGTATCTCCGTATCCAATACCATCCTCTCACACCAAGGCCGATCCGACCTCTTACAAAAAGGTAAAGCAAAGTTATACCCAGTCGCGAAAATGATCGTATCAACCCCTTCCAATGGTTCCCTCCCAGCAAAACATATCTTCCCACCTTCAACCCGGTCAACCAAGGGAACTCGAGTAATATGCTCATCCCAAGGTCCTGAATTCGCCATAATCGGTGAAACACCGGAAGAGCTGTTGTACACTTTCGTGAAGCCGTAAGAATCGTCTCTGTCTGGGGTGAGCGGTCGACCGTCCGGAGTGTAGTTGTGGATGTTGAGGGAAGCTAGTTGACGGGTTAAGTCACCGCCTGATGCGAAACTTCCGACGATGAGGATGTTTTGGCCGGCGTAGTCTTCTGGTCGGAGGTAGAATCGAGAGTGGAGGATTTGGCCGGGGAATGAGCTGAGTTGTATGACATCGACCAGTCAACCGACATACTAGGCTGACGGAGAAGGATGGACTCACCTTAGCCCGGGTATCTCTGGTACCCAAACATCGCTGTAGTGGCCATTGGCAACGCAGACATCATCAAACTCCTCCAGGCTTCTCTCCCCGTCTACAGATGTTGACTCGATCGTCCATCGTCTCCCAGGTCTAGGGGTGTGGTACAACCGATCGACATGGGTGTTGAAGCGGATATAAGGAAGGAGGTTGAAGGTCGTAGCGTATGACTGGATGTATCTCAACACGGTCTCTAAATATCACCGTCGGCTGGGGTAATGAAGACGAGGAGGCTAGAGGCTAGGCGACTCACCTTGATCCGGGAAGAGGGGTGTACCCGACGGAAAAGGGAGGTCTTGGAACGACATGACGTCCTGTCATTCCGAATGAACGATCAGCGATGTCACCTCGGTTGGTCTGGCTGGATAATAAAACAGGCCACGCTCACGCATGGCAAGTTCGTTCGTAACCCATCGTACATTGGTGTGGGATCTTCGCCATCGGGAGGGTAGAAGTACTGCTGATCGCCTTTGGCTTTGGTGCCCGGGGTGACAGCTTGGCGATATCCTTTTGGTTCGGTCTGTGATAACCTTTCCCCGCGGTCAGTGATTACCCCCAAAGGTGTCAATGTTTGCTCACCAGACACCACCGACTTCTCCTCTTGACTCGTACAACACCACTTCAAGCCGGCTTTTCACCTCTGGCCGAGCGAATGCATCGAGCATTTGCTTCAGCTGGGCCAATCCAGATGTCCCGGCGCCAATGGTAGCGATACGAGTGAGCGAATGTGTCATCGACGCTCTATTCGTATATGAGCTGGTGAGATCCAAATATGAAGCTTTGACTGTTGACAGATCCCTGCGAATGACCGGTACAAAACATTTTCCGTCCTCATTTGTTCCAAAAAAAAAGAGACGTGCGTAGAGAAGAGGGAGCCGACCGATCAGAATTCTGATCGCGAACACTAGTGCGTGATTATACGCCCAGGGCTGTTCAGGGAACCGTCTCATCGCACACACTCTCTATCAGGCCGATATGTCGTACATCGATGCACTCGTCCCTCTGCGTCGTGAGCCTCTCCTCGCACACGTCTGTCCGGGCCAGTGGACATCAGTATGTATGGCGTCAATGTACTCGGATCAACGTGCCCTAATTGGTAATGATTGAAGGGCGATGAAACGCTGATCGTTGACCGTTTTACCCCATTGACCTATATAACACTCTCTTCCCCCATTCCTAAAATCTATCGACTAGTCTGATACTTCGAACAGACCGTCAAGACTTTCGGATATCATGATTGGCAGGATAGACAGCTGGTGATGTCAAGACTTCCTGCTGACGTGGGATATTCAACTAGATAGATCCCTGACAGAACAGCCGTTGCTTGATCTCAAATCCACCCTGTTGGATAGATATCACCAGGTCAGGCTCGGTTCATGAGATGCTCAACTCGCTCACAAGAGTACTATCATCAAGTCTTGGTCCACGTTGTCCGATGCAGAACGTAGGAGATTCCGTTGAGGATTTGGTGAATAATGATCGCGAGAGATTCGGAGAAGCATCGATTAGCGCTGAGAGTCTGGATCTAGTGAGCTAAAAGTACGATCGTGGCTGATCAGCTTGGCTAGGTCTATCCATTCTCGACATGGTCAGGCTTGCCGCACAAGGGCTTCTCTGTAACCCTGAATCCTTGACGGACCTCAAACTCGTCAACAGTCATACGATACGGAGGAATTCCTTCTCCTTGGGATGATCTCCCACCTGGAGTGAAAGATGACACGGACAAGAGGCTCTTTGCACTGAATGTTGGCGACGAGGGAGCAGACGGCGACATGGACAGCGTCGACACAGTATCGGCAAGTTGAATGACACGGGCGGCTCCCGACAGACATACTAGATGCAGAGATTATAAAGCTGGAACCGAAAACGTTATCTCACGGTGGATACGGGTCAGACGGCGCCTTCCAGAAGCCCTTCCTCATTCTTTGTTTACCTTCAAATACCCCTCCTCGACAGCGCATCGAGAGCGCCTAGAGTTGTACCGAAAGAAATGCCCAGGTAGAGTGCACTCACACGCTTGTCCAACCACAAAATTTATCATTCTCATTAGGCGATGTTGTATGGGCCGACACCATGATAGAAATCTGCCGAGACGCCGTAACATCCGCCAATGATCCGGAACCCGACTCCGTGAGGCTTTACTCAGCGGGAGAGCTTTCCCGTGTAGCGTATCGTCGAGTAAGAGAGGATGAGCTGTCCAAGAAAAGAACGCGCGTTTTGGAAGGTGGATCGGTCAGCAATGATATTCAATCCCTGGACGAAACTCATCATTGTGCAGCTTTCGAGAAGCTTCCAAGGGAAATACTCCCTCGCGGTGAACGTATACGAGTGCGGCGCTCGTATGTCCAGCCAGTCCAGAGAGATACGAGAGAAATCGAGATTCGAGAGCTTGGAACGGGTAGCGATTGCGGTGACGAGCCCTTCGCTCAACGTAGTCCGCGGGGGATTTTGCCATTCTTTCCGTCTGCCTCAAGACATCCCACCTTCACCCCCCTCGTCCATTGTTTCGCGGTCAAACGTAGCTGAACCTGATCTCATCAAGCTCTGTGCCGATGTCGAAGACCTTGCGCTGGACACGGTGCGCAATTGGGGCTGGATGGAAGACCAAGCGATGACTGCAACAGCTTTGCAGTCTTTCCTTCATCAGTGTCGGGCGATATCGTGCTTGGACACAGCGGAAATGGTCGTCCTGGCCGTTCTCATCGGCTCCGCGATTACGATCGAAGCGTTCTCGGCGGATCGGCCTGGCTTGGATTTCTTCGGTCCGCTTACTGGTCCAGGACCAAGAGCAATCGATCAGATGCGACGCCTTGCACTGCATGCCCCTCCTCAGTGTCCTCAGTCCATCATACATGGAGCAGCATTCAGCCTATTGGAGCGCAACGTTGGATCGTACCAAGCCATGGATGGCCTTGCTTTCGCTTTCGCGCTTTCTATGCCGACTTCAGCCCGTCATTCTACGCGGATACTCAGGAGGGGTGGCCCATCTTCTGGCCGAAAATATGTTCGCTATCGGCACCGACACAGCTGAGGTCAAGGAGAAGTTCAGCTCCGTCGCTGCAAGCATCGGGGTCACCCCTGCGCACTGGAGATGCTGGCTTCAGACCGCTACATCAACGGTCGATTGCACGAGTATGAGAAGCGCCAGTCCGTGGAGCTAATGGGTTTGGTGAGAGTCGTAGCCATCGGTGACGGTCCTGATGACTACGATATCGCCATTTGCAACTTTCACCCTGGAAGCCTATACCGCATTTCGGAACTCAGAACTCCGCGTGCCATGGTGATCTTCACCATCGAGCGCGTAAGTATTGAAGCTGAGGAGCTACATCCGCTATACATTGATGAGTTCGGTGCAACCCCGACCGGATCCTTGCGCAGGGATCGGATGAACAGCTTTCGATATGCCATCGTCAAGCGGATCACCCGATCTAGATTGGAAAAGGAGCTGGACCAGGACCTTGAAGCGCTATACGGATATTGCGAATGGTTCGACAGCTAGTAACCACCCGACGCGGCACGCAACGACAGGATTTCGATAAGAATACGCCATCCGACACCTTGGGCGTCATGCCATGCCCGCCGACAAGAAAATTAGACTTCCGTGGAAATCCGCTAAGACGCTCGAACAGGCGCTTCGGGTCTCGCCAACCTTCTCACTTTTACGACACGGACCTCGACAAGCGATGGGCGGGTCATGCTTTGCCTAAACTGCAACGAAGGCAGGATCACCGACTCTAATGGGAAACACGAGTGCGGTGTTAAGACGTGGAGAAACCGTCAATGTCGCTCAAGGAGGGTCTCGTTATGCGACGTTTTCTCTTTCCCCACGAATTGGCCGAACATCCTCTTTATGGGATGTCAACCGTCAGTGACAAGGAAGATTTCAATAACCGCTTGGGTCTCAAATGGGAGAGCAGCATCCCTAGCATTGGTCATGCTCGACCGCATCTACCAATTTGATTCATCCCTGACACCCTTCCCGACGAGGTACCCGATCTCCTGGTCAGAATAGAGGAGAACGATGAACGCTATTTACACGCCGCCGCTGTGTCGCGACTACTTGCAACTGGTACGCCTCTCTCAGGCATTGGGTTGCCCGTAGGCTCGTTGAGCGACGCGGAGGAATCCAACGGGAATGGAGTTGTCGCTGTAGTCAGTGCCATCAATGAGCAAAGGAGTCTCTATATTCTTCGCTGCGGACAGGTCAAGGTCAAAGAATGCGGACACTGGGGTCTACGATCATACAAACCGCCTCATCAGCATGGGTGCTCGACCGCTGAGACGGCTTGTGCGACAGCTAAGATTCTTACGCGATGTCGAAAAGCCTCCGACCCGATCCGCACTCTCGGGGCGAGTTACCCCGTCTGCATGCAGAAACAGCTTTGGCATGCTTTCATTAGCGTCCATGACGGGCTGAATGAGTAGGCGGATGGGCCACCTGAAGTCGATGAGACTTTGCTTCCGGTTTCGGGATCGATGGAAGCGCAGCCGTCGTACAAAAGGATGGCCCGACAATCGAGTTCATCCACGGGAAGGGTCCATCACACCAAGTCTCTGGAGGGCCCAGCAGAGCGAAGAACCTCTTCGAGAGCTAAAATCGGCTGACTGGAGGCACAAGGTGACACTACATCACTTATCTTTCGAAGCCGCACCCGACAGCGCAAATCAAATCGAACCAAGTCGAAACCCGCTCGAAGGGAGTTCAAGAAGCCTCGGGGGATGGGACCAACACTAGTGAAACATTGGAACGCTCGGATAAGCTTGCGTTAAAGTTTACCCCCACCTCTATATACTTAATCCGTTTGTACGTCCTATGCAGTCGGAGTATTACAACAGGAAGGGTGTTCGAATATTGGCACGCGTTCGCTGCTTGCGCCCACGACCCGATGACGGATACCCATTTGTGGGTGTCGATGAGAGCAGGTGGACCTACAGCTTCCACCTGATGCTGCAGGATGCGCCAGATGTTTCGCTGGCTGAATAGTTTTGTTTCAATGGAGCCTCATCCAGATCTCGAGTGATCATTGGGATTCGAGCTGAGCTTCACCTTCAACTAGGGTCTAAGCGCTTATTCAATTCAGGCATAGAGTTCAAACCAATCCACCGATAAAATATCTCGCTAAATACAAACCAACTATGGCTGGGTTGGAAAAAGAAAATTCATCGGAGACAAGATTCGAACTTGCGAGGCTTTCGCCACTGAATAAACAGAAATCACGGCCTTCTAATTCAGCCCGGTAAACCGCTGCGGCACTCCGATCGCCATTCACCAAATTTGATGGCTTGTAATTCAACGAAATGAGTTGAAACGCGCAACCGGTGTCTTCTGCGCACGAGCCTGGGCTTGAACTTGCTTTCCGTGCGGTTTGCGACGCTGCCTCGCGCTCTTCAAGATGCCACGCAAAGCAGCGGTAGATGATTCCATCTACAGTAGGTTGAACCCTCTCTGCATACAGCGAGCGACTGGCTGAAAATGCTGTTCTTGCCCTTCAGTGGATGAAGCCGAAGGCTTCCTGCTCGAACATGCTCTCATGCCCCTCCCCCGCACTTGGCCCCCTCTATTGAATCAACATTCCCAGACCAACCGACTCGTCTCAGCGAGGAAGAAGATGGATTGGGAGGACGAAGTTCGGAATCATCCTGATGAACCGGTTGAGATACCGCTGAGGAAGGATGTTGTCGAGGAGGACGCGAATAAGGAGAGATGCGTGATCTGCTTGATGGCTCTGAGTGATAGGACGATTGTGGGAGTCTGTGGGCATGAGTTCTGTGTGAGTGGACGAGAACAGTTGCAAACATGTGCTTGAAAGCTGATGGAGGTAGTTTGAATGTATCGGTGTATGGGCGAATCAATCACGACGATGTCCCTTGTGCTCTGCCGATATGGCGCCTTTTCTGCTGCACGACCTGGACGAAGCTGTCCCAACGAAGGTGAGTTTTGCCGGGTACCGAACCTGATGATCGCCAGTTCTATCTACCTCCTCTACCCCAACGCAAACTCCCTTCACTCTCCCTTCCCGGTCCATCCCGGCGTCATCACCCTAACGACCGATGTGAAGAGCGAGACAAATTAGAACCCGACGAGCTGGACATGCAAATCGAAAGACGTCGTGAGGTCTACCAATACGAGCTCTACGTCAAGGTAACTCCTCCACATCCTTTCCAAACTGATAGCCCCCAGCACATCGCAAGTAACCCTATGACCCGATTCCGACCAAACCCCACCCCGAGGCAGATAGCAGACGACGCAAACCTGGTACAGCGAGCAACGGCGTTCATGAGAAGAGAACTGCGAGTGTGGAGTCTTGTTGACGTAGAGTTCCTCACGACGTATATTCTTTCCCTCCTCAAGGCTATAGATATACGCTCAGAACCCGCTGTACGTCTCCTCGCCGAGTTTCTCGATACATCCAACGGTCCGGGTTACCCACACGGTGCCGAACATTTCGCTCATGAATTGTACTCCTTCTTGAGGAGTCCTTTCAAGGAGTTGAGGAGGTATGATGAGGTTGCTCAGGTGGGTGTGAGGGTAAGGATTGGCTGATGGTAGTATGATCCAATACCGAAAGCTAGGTCGGAGAGGTCGCTTTCGCCTATTTCGTCGAAACGGTCGAGATCACGTTCCCGCTCACCTAGTCGGATATCACGATCCCCTCTCTCCCCCTCACCTCCTCGAGATCCTCGCCGACGAGATACATTCGTCGCTCCGCCCTCACCCGGGGCTAAGAGGTGGAATGAGGCGGATGTATGGTTGGATCCGGATTATGAGGTATGGCTGGATGATGAAAGGGGGAGAGTGGAAGAGCGGTTGGCGAGGAAGAAAGCGAGACGGCTGTCCATGCTTGACGGTTCGAGGGCGGTCCGACAAGCGCCACCAGCCAAACCCGTCGAGCTGCTTCCCAGCCCGCCAGCAGCAGCGCCGTTGCGGATGGAAAGTGATGTGGAGATGGCGGAAGTGCTGGATGAGGCGGGTGTGCCGGTACTAAGCATACGTGGAGCGGCCAAAGTGGAACCGACACCGACTCCAGCGAGGTTAAGCCTGCTCGAACGGCTAGCCAAGGCGAAAGCGGAAGCAGCTGGAGCTCCTACCAACGGAACACCCCTCACCCCCATCTCCGCCAACGATCTACCAACCCTACCCGGCATCACCTCAGATGAAGCCCTCTCACCCGGTACTGCCCTCAAATCACCAGGGGTCCAAGCGATCGTTCAAGCCCGCCTGAAACTCCGACTGAAACTCGCTTCCGAAAAGAAAGTCTTCGTCTACAACCAGAACGAATCGAAAGCCCAAGAACTTCGTCGTGTATTACTCGAAGCTCGTGCTCGACGTGAGGCTGAAGAGACGGATACGGTCTTGAGGAAGATGGATAAGGATGATAGGGCTAGGGAGGTTAGGAGGAGATTGATGGTTGAGAAGATGTTGGCTGCTGAGACGGAGAGTGAGAGGAGGGCTAGGGAGTTGAAGGAGAAGCTTTTGGGGGAGAGGAGGGCGAAGATTTTGAAGGAGACTTTGAGGAAGAGGAAGGTTTCACAGGGTCAAGAAGCGTCGGTGCCGGCGATCAGTGTAAGGTAGTAGCCAAATGGACCTCTCAACGAATCTACCAACTAGGTACGAAGCATGCAGTGTTCATTCATCGATTTGATGGTGGCCGCGTTCTCTTGCATGGGTGGAAATGGATCGAAGATCAATGCGATGTGACATTCATGCTAGGTATGCGATGATCTCCCCTTCTCCCCTAACTGAACTACACTCCCATCCTCCGCTTCATATCCTCATAAACGATCCAACTGACTCCAACAGCCGGTCCGACCTTCAATATACTAGGTAACAATCCTTTATACAACCCCCTCGGACCTTCATTCTTCAACGTCTGTTGCAGAACGTCTCGGAAACCCGTATATGCTTGTGGATGACCGGATGAGCCTGATGCTTGTAGTCGTGTACGTAATAGATTTATCGCTGAAATCCGGATCAGCGTCGAAACAAAGAGACAGAAAGACGTTCAGGCTTACGGTAAACGCTTGCTGCGCCGATAGAACCTGATAGCGCGCCAAAGGAGAGTACGGCATAGACTTCCGGCTCCTCCTTCCCCGTGGACTTGCAATACGCAGCTTTGAGCGTCTCGTACGTTCCCATATCTATCGCACTATACGGGAACACCCCGACCAGTCCAAGCTGCAAACGTCATCAGCTCAAGTCGTTTCGTATCCGTTCGTATTGTAGACCGACTCACCGTAAGACCTCGGTAGTACGCCCTCACCCCTCCAGCCCGCCACATCTGCCTAGCCATGGCAACAACCGCCTTCATCCCCTGAGCCGGCCCGACTTCACTCTGTATCCTCGTCTTGAGCGTCTCCAGCCCGTAAATCGAGAACTGGCTCGTTATACCTCCTACTCCACCAGCAAAGAATCGTGATGAGGAAGAGAGGTCGGCGGGATCGGTCACTTTATCCCAGTACTTCGCGAGAAATTTCTTCGACTGCTCGTAGGAGACGAATTTGATCGCTGATTCCTAGGCCGGACGTCAGTTCACGTGATGAAAGGTAAACATCGCTGTCGACTCACCGGGAAAATCTTGGTAACGTTTAGTCCGTTGCCAACCCAAAACGCTCGCAAACCCCCTCCGTCCCCGTATATCCGTACGACCGCTCCCCAAAGGTTCGCAAAGGCTTTCGAGACCGCTCCAACAGGATGTATGAGATTACTAGTGGCGTTCGGACTGAAATGTGAAGGACTTTGCGTGGTAATGAGATAGATTTTCAATCTGTCAAATGGGGCTGTCACAGATCTCGATACTGCCAAGATCAAGCGACGTAAGCGATTGATCGTCAATATCTAAAGCTTTGGTACGACTAACCTGCACCCGCCACACCACCAGCGAGGAGGAACCTCCAAGCCTCATGTCGATCCTCATGAGGCATCTCCACCTCTTCCTCATCAACCGTATCCCCAAAATCTTCCTCCTTCTCCTTCCCCTTATTCCCAGGTGGTGGTTTTGGCGGAAGACCCGGAGCTTTTGGGAACGAAACATTCAGATCACCTTCTTTATCCACCCTAGCCGCTCCTCTCCCATCCGAGAACCTCTTCCTAACCTGATAGACTAAAAAAACCTGTCAGTCCGGACCTGAACCCAGCTCATGTGGAACTCTCGACTCCACTTACATTTATATATCTCAAACGGTGTAGCTTTTCTCGGTAGCATGATGAGGAAATCCCGAAACTCGCTAAAAGTGATATACATGTTCTCGGACTGACTCGTACTCGTACTAGGTCCACTGGTCGAAGAACCCGAAGCAAGGAATCGAACGAGATCTTCGACTGTTGTTGGAGTTATATCGATCCCTGAACGAGAAAGAGCCGATCTCATCTCGTTTGAATCCAGTCGACCGTCTCCATTCTTGTCGATCTCTCGAAAAATATCCCATAGTTCTCTCTCTTGATCCCATAGAAAGCGTCTAAATTTACACTCTATCTCAGCGCCAAATCCCTTGTCCAAAACAAGACAGGGGGAAGTTCGGGAACTCC
>JAABUH010000748.1_pt1 | contig 42633 bp, 38 predicted proteins | sample 5559121 | NCBI WGS metagenome assembly JAABUH01 (sample SAMN10711871, study PRJNA513364) | rock metagenome | isolation source: Antarctica rocks | place: Antarctica: Victoria Land, Battleship Promontory nord | collected 2015-12-28
GGCGTACTCCTCCAAGGGGCCGGGCGCGGGGGGGCAGGCGATGCGTTGAGTCATGACGGTGATGGAACCTCCTCCTGTAGTGTACCTCCCCTTTTAACAAAGTACCGACTAGTGGAGGTATGGTAGCACGCCGGCCCGTCGGCGCGATATAGCACGGTAGTACTACCGCCTGGAGAAACGGCCTGTGTCCGGTGCGCTATGATACCAGGAGAACAGAACATCAGCCGCCGGCTGACGGCTGACGGCTGATCGCTAATCGCTAATTAGTAAGGACGACCGATGACCAAGACCCAGCCATCGCCCCGGGCGATCGCGCGCAAGAGTGAGAATTTCGCCGAGTGGTACACCGATGTGGTGCGCAAAGCCGAACTGGCCGACTACTCGCCTGTGCGCGGCTGCATGATCATCCGCCCCTACGGCTACGCCTTGTGGGAGAACGTGCAGCGCGCCCTCGACGATATGATCAAGGCCACGGGCCACCAGAACATGTACTTCCCCCTGCTGATCCCGCGCTCGTTCCTGACCAAAGAGGCCGAGCACGTGAAGGGCTTCGCCCCCGAGGTGGCCTGGGTCACGCACGCCGGCGGCGAGGAGCTGGAGGAGTGGCTGGCCGTGCGTCCCACCTCCGAGACTATTATCTGCTCAACCTACGCCAAGTACATCCAGTCGTGGCGCGACTTGCCCGTGCTGGTCAACCAATGGGCCAACGTAATGCGCTGGGAGATGCGCACGCGCTTCTTCCTGCGTACCACCGAGTTCTTGTGGCAGGAGGGTCACACCTTCCACGCCACCCCTGAAGAGGCGGCCGAGGAGACCGACAAGATGCTCGGCGTCTACGCGCAACTGGCCGAGGAGTGGCTGTCGATCCCGGTGATCAAGGGGCGCAAGACCGAGTCCGAGAAGTTTGCCGGCGCCGACTACACCCTCTCTATCGAGGCCATGATGGGCGACGGCAAGGCCCTGCAATCGGGCACCTCGCACAACCTCGGGCAGAACTTCACGCGCGCCTACGAGATCCTGTTCCAAGACAAAGATTTGACGCGCAAGAATCCCTGGCAGACCAGCTGGGGCCTTTCCACGCGCATAATCGGCGGCATCATCATGGCGCACGGCGACGACAGCGGCCTGATCCTGCCGCCGCGCGTGGCGCCCTACCAGGTCGTGGTCGTGCCGATCTTCCGCAAGGATGAGGAGCGCGCCGCCGTGGCCGCGGCTATCGAGAAGTTGCTGGTGGAGCTGCCGCGCGAGGTGCGTGTGACGGTCGACTGGCGCGAGGAGACCCCCGGCTACAAGTTCAACGACTGGGAGCTCAAGGGCGTGCCGGTGCGCATGGAGGTCGGCCCCAAGGACGTGCAGAAAGAGCAGGTCGTGCTGGTGCGGCGCGACACGCGCGCCAAGGAGTTCGTGCCCACGGCCGCGCTGGGCGAGCGCGTGCCCGCCCTGCTCGACGAGGTGCAGCACGCGCTCTACGAGCGCGCACTGACCTTCCGCCTGGAGAACACCCTCCGTGTGGACGACTACGCGGCGCTCGTCGCGGCCTTCACGCCCGCCGCGACGGGCGTGGAAGGCGCGATGGGCGCGATGGGCGCGGCGGATGCGGACGGCGCGGCGGATGCGGACGGCGCGGCGGGCGTGACACCCTTCGTCGAGGCGCACTGGTGCGGCGATCCTGCTTGCGAGGCGAAAGTCAAAAAGGACACCAAGGCGACTATTCGCAACATCCCCTTCGACGCGCCGGCCGAGGACGGCCCCTGCATCGTCGACGGCAAGCCGGGCATCGGCAAGCGCGTGATCTTCGCGAAGGCGTACTGATGGGACCTGCGATTTCGGTCGCAGGCTAATCGCCAATGGCTAATCGCTTCGACATCGCGCCGTACCTGCTGGGCCTGGACCGCCATGCCTACGTAGACCGGGCTATGGAGGGCTACGCGCGCCTGCACGAGGTCGCGCGCGCCTTGGCCGCCGACGAGGATGGCGAGGCGCGCGCGCTACGCGCGGCGGCGCGGTTGGCCCCCGCCGACCAGGTGTTGGCGGCGCTGCTCGTCGCCGCGACCCGCGAGTGCGCCGAGCGCCGGACGGGGCAGGGTCCCGACGGGTGGCCGCGCCTCTCCGACGAGGCCTACTTCGCCGTGGCCCGCGCGCACGGCCGCCTAGGCGACTTCCTGGCCTTTTGGGACCACTTCACCGTGCCCGAGTCGACGGGACTGGCCGACGCGCTCAAACGCCACCGTCTGCTCGGCGCGCACCTGCGCGGCGGATGCGGCGAGGATGAGCGCGAGGGCGTGCGCCTGGCCGTGCTGGCCCTGTTCGAGGCGACGGAGGAGCAGGCTGCCGTGGCCCTCACCTTCTGCAACAACCTGCGGGGCGACGACGCCGCGCTGCACGACCATGCCGCGGCGCGCCTGCTGTGGGCGGCCGAGCGCGGCGAGTTGGCTCACTACCGCAACGAGTACGTCGACCTCGCCGCGCGGGTGGTCGCCGCGCTCGGACGCTGGGGCGTCGCCGCCGCCTACCCCCACCTGGCCCAGCTGCAGCACAACCCACCCCCCACATTCTCACCCCTCGCCCGCGCCCACCTACGCCGGGCCGTGCAGCAATTGGCAAGTAGCCAGCAGTAATCAGACGTCAGCTATCAGCTTATGCTAGCTGACGTCTGATTACTGCTGGCTATCTCATCGCCCGCCCTGGCCCGTGAGAGCGATGCCTTCCACGATCCAGCGCTGCGCCAGCAGATAGACCACGAGGACGGGCACGAGCGAGAGCGAGGCGCCGGCCATCAAGAGATTCCACTTCACGGTGTACTGTCCCTCGAAGTCCACGATGCCCAGCGGCAACGTCTTGAGGCTTTCGCTGTCCACCACCACGAGTGGCCACAGGAAGTTGTTCCACGCGCCCAGGAAGGCGAAGATGACCACCGCCGCGAGGGCCGGCCGCGCCAGCGGCAGGATGATGCGACTGTAGATCGTCCAGTGGCCCGCGCCGTCGATGCGCGCCGCCTCCTCCAGGTCGGTCGGGATGGTCAGGAAGAACTGGCGCAGTAGGAAGGTGCTGAACACACTCGACACGAACGGCGCGACCAGGCCCTGGTAGGTGTTGTGCCAGCCGAGCAGGCGGATCGCGATGTAGTCAGGGATCAGCGTGACCTGGAACGGCACGATCAGGGTGGCCAGGTACACGGCGAAGAGCGTCGAGCGGCCCGGGAAGCGCAGCCGGGCGAAGGCGTAGGCGGCCATCGAGGATGTGACGACCTGCCCCAGCGTGACGCAGCCTGCCACGACGAGGCTGTTGACGAAGAACTGCCCGATCGGTAGCTGCTGCCAGACCTGCGCGTAGTTGTCCCACTGGAATGGGTTGGGGATGAACTGCGGCGTGAGCTGCCCGATCTGCTCGTTGGTCTCCAGCGACGAAACGATCATGTAGATGAAAGGCAGGCAGACGAGGGTGGCCCCCGCGGCCAGCCCCGCGAGGATGGCCGCGCGCGCGGCCGCGCGCCGCCACCCCGCGCGCCGCCCGCGTACCCCTATCTCCGTCGCCGCCGGGAGCGCGCGGTCAGTCATAGTACACCCAGCGTCGTTGTCCCGCGAACTGCATGATCGTCACGGCCAGGACAAGCGCAAACAGGACGCCGGCCACGGCCGAGGCCAGCCCGAGGTCCGACGCGGCGGACACGAAGGCCTTCTGGAACAGGTAGCCGACGATCGTGTTGGTGGCGTTGTTTGGCGAGAACTGCCCATTGGTCATGATGTAGGCCTGGTCGAAGACCTGGAAGGAGCCGATCGTCGTGATGACCAGCACGAAGAAGGTGGTGGGGCTGAGCAGCGGGAGGGTCACGCGCAGGAATCGCTGCCGGGCGTTGGCGCCGTCGACTGCCGCCGCCTCGAGCAGCGAGCGGTCGACCCCTTGCAGCCCAGCTAGGAACAGCACGATGTTGAAGCCGAGCTGCTGCCAGATGCCGAAGATGATGATGGCCGGCAGGGCCCAGGTGGTGCTGTTGAGCCAGCCGGGCGGATTCTGCACGCCCACCAAGTAGAGCACGCTGTCGATCAACCCGGCGCGTGGGTCGTAGAGCCACTGGAAGACGAGGGCCGAGGCGACGAGGGTGGTGATGTAGGGGGCGAAGTAGGCGGTGCGCAAAAGGATCGCGCCGGGCAGCTTGCGGGCGAGCCCGAGCGCGACCAGCAGCGCCAGCGCCGTGGAAAGGGGCACGACGCCAAGCGTGTAGATGGCCGTGTTGCGCAGCACCTTGCGGAAGACATCGTCGGCGAGCAGGTCTCGGTAGTTCCCCAGGCCCGCCGGGGTCGGCGGACCCGCGAGGTTCCAGTGCATGAAGCTCAAAGCGCCGGTCGCCAGCACGCCTAGCAAGGTAAAGACGACGAAGGGGATCAGGGCGGGTAGCAGGAAGAGCAGCGCGACGGACCCGTCCCCGCGCCGATACGCGCCCTTACGAGGCGTCACGCGCCCAAACGCCCTGCTCCTTCGCGCTTCGACTACCATGAGCTACCCTTGTCGCGGCGCGCCCGCAGGAGTGTCAACGCCACCTCTTCCAGGGCTAGCTGGGTCTCGCTCTCCGTCCTCCGGTCCTCGGCCGCGCGGAACTCGTCGCACTCGGTACGCGTCATGAGGGGTCGGCCAGCCGGATTCCAGATGCGCACCCCTTCCCCCAGAGGAGCGAAGGCAATGCCGAGGGCTCTGCTGACCCATCGCCCTCGCGCGTTCTGCCTCCAGGGGATAAAGCCTCGCGCGCCATCGTCGCGCTGTCCCATCCGCCGCGCCCACATAGGGCGCAAGCCCTCTACCTCGAGCGCCAGGTCGAAGACGAGATATTCTTCGACGCCACAGGTCACACTATTATGGACCCGAATATCATCGAGCAACTGCGAAAGCCAGCTGACAAGCCTGTTGTGGTTGTTCGAGCCGATGATAGGACCATCACTGGTCATACGCGGGGTGCGTAAAGTCGGTAGATCGACGGGGCGTTGTAGCATCATACAGCTATCCTTGCTCACCGTGTTGCTCACGCAGACGCCGTAGCTCCTCTTCGAGTTCGGCGCGGCGCCGTGCTTCCTCCGCGCGGGCCTGTTCGGCTTCGACGCGGGCCTGTTCGGCTTCGGCGCGGGCCTGTTCGGCTTCGACGCGGGCCTGTTCGGCTTCGGCGCGGGCCTGTTCGGCTTCGACGCGGGCCTGTTCGGCTTCGACGCGGGCCTGTTCGGCTTCGACGCGGCGCCGTGCTTCTTCCAAGTGGTCTTGCTCGGCCTTAGCGCGTTCTTTTTCGGCCTCGATACGCGCCTGGTCAGCCTCGGCACGCTCTTGCTCGGCCTCATCCAGGCGATGCTCGAGGTATACGGCGTGCTCGCGTACCTGGCGCGGCAAGCGGATCATCTGGCCGGCGCGATCTCGCACGGTCAGGAATGGTTGCGTCGGCTGGAACGAGATACCGAGGGACTGGCTGTACCACCAACCATCGGATTCCGGATGCCACGGCGCATAGACGCCAGACTGCAGACGCCAGGCGCGTAAAGGTCCGCGTAATACATCCCCGTTCGGGTCGAAGATGATGTACTCAGGGATGCCGATGGCCTCGTAGGCGTGCCGCTTGTCGCCGACGTCGTTGCGCCCCGTGGATCTGCTCGCCACTTCCATGACGAATAGCGGGACGCCTGCGTCGTCCAGGTGGATCGCGTTGTCGTTGCCGGACGGCAGCGGGCGCGTGATCACCATCACGTCAGGCCGTGGATCGTAGCGCGTCTCGTCTTCATGCCGCAACCCGACGAGCGCGATCTGGTTGCACACGCCCCAGGTCTCGCCATGCCGTCGCGCCGCTTCCACCAGCATGTCCGCCAGGAAGCTCGTCGCGTCTTGATGCCACTGCGTTCCCACGACGCTCTCCTCGGTGTCGCTCGGTAGCGTATTCGGGACACGGTACGTCGTTCTCCACGTCGTCGCCTGTGCCATGTGTTGTGTCCTCCCGCGCCTATCGACGTCTCTGGGCAAGAATGTTCGCCACGTCTATCAGAGACGTCCGGGCTCCCCACCATTCGTCACAGCAGACGTATGCGAGTGTGTTCTGCCGACACACTCGTCTGACACACTCGTCTGACACACTCGTCAACCGCGCGCTCATAACGGTAAGTGCGACGAAACACCGGCGTTCCTGGACGGTACACTGCTACTTCGCGCTCTTGAGCACTTTGGAGGCCGCCGCGACGGCCTTGGGTACTAGTTGCGCGGCCGTGCCCTCGCCGGTCCAGAGCGGCTGCAGCGTGTTGTTGGCCGCCCCATACACATCGGAGAAAGCCGGGAACGAGGGCAGGCGATGCCCCAGCGGCGTCTGCTGCTGGAACACCGCGTTGTAGGGCTTGCTGCGCCAGAATGACGACTTGAGCACGCCCGGCTCGATCGGCGTGACGTCGTTGCCCTCGCTGAAGGTCAGCGTGGCGACCGGCCCGGTCAGGAAGTCCCATAGCTGATAGGTGGCGTCGGGGCTCTTGGTGTATTTCGACATGGAGTAGCCGGCGCCGCCGGCGAAATTTACCACGGGACGCCCGCTCCAGTGCGGTAGGCCGACCACGTCCCAGTCCAGGCCCGGCGTCTTGGCGAAGGTCGGCACCAGGGCATGGTTGCCGAAGGCCATGGCCAGCTGGCCGCCGGCGAACAGCGGGGCGATCGTCGCGGAGCCGGCTAGATTTGTGGCCGGGGGCGTCACCTTGTCCTTGGTCGTCAAGTCGGCCACGAACTGCAGCGTCCGCGCCGCCGTCGGCGTGTCGAAGGTCACCCTGGTCGGTTTGGCGTCGTTGTCGAAGATCTCGATGCCGTTCTGCCACAGCCAGAGGTACCAGAACCCGGTCTCGTAGGCGAAGCCGTACTGGCTGACGCGCGCGCCGCTGCCCTTCGTGAGCCGCTTGGCCGCCGCGCGCAGGTCGTCCCAACTCCAGCCGTTCTTGGGGAAGGGGACGCCGGCGGCGCGTAGCATCTTGCGGTTGTAGAAGATAACCTTAGTGTCGTTGTCGCGCGGCAGGCCGTAGAGGCCGCCGTTGTACTCGAAGAGGAACAGCGGGCCGGGCGCGTACGCGGACAGGTTCTTGCCGTGACTCCTGGCCATGGCGCGGATGTCCTGCAGCGCGCCCTTCGAGGCGTACGTGGGGACGTAAGTCAGGAACATCACGTCTGGGATGCTCTTGGCGGCGAGATCGGCGTTGAGCTTGACGAAGTAGTCGCCGAACGAGGTCAGCTGCGGCTGCACCTGGATGTTTGGATGGCGCTGCATGAAGACCTTGAGGATCTGATTGATGGTGAGCTGCTCGTCCACGCTGCCCCAGGAGCCGAAGGTCAGCTGCGCCGGCGCGCTCGCCGCCCCGGTGGGGACCGGTCCCTCGATCGCCCCCAGCGCGCCAGCGATCGCGGGCGCGGCGAGTCCCAACGCCAGCGCGCGCCGGATGAAGGTTACGCGGCTCATTCCGCCGGCGGCGGCCTCGTTAGCCAGCCCTTCTAACCCGCGCTCCTGCTCTTTATTCATCAGCGGCTACCCCTTCCGAATCATCTCCGAACCATCGACTGCATATAAATACTCGAACCACGCGGCGCTACAATCGGCGCGACGAGCGGCTCTCGTGGCTTATAGTATACGCATTGGGTGAGCGCGCCGGTCGCCGGCCGCCGGCAGGGTTGCCCGACGCCTGTGTAGGGATGATCAGGGCAGGCACAAGACCTGCTCCTACAACCGTCGTTATCGATACCAAACGTAGGGGCGCTTCTTGTGGGCGCTCGGGTGGTAGCGGGTAGGGGGCGATCATGCCGGAGCTTTACGGACGCCAATATACACGCGACGAGCTCATGCGGCGCGTGGGGCGGCTCGACCAGGTGGCCGGGATCGAGCCGTGCGTGTTGGTCGACGGCATGGCGGCGGGCACGCGCGCCCTGCGCGTCTCGACCGGCGGGGGCCTCGAGTTCACGGTGCTGCCCGACCGCTGCCTCGACATCCCGCGCGCCGGCTACAACGGCCGATCCCTGTGCTGGCACGGACCCGCCGGGGTCGTGGCGCCCCAATTCTACGAGCCCGAGGGCACGGGCTTCCTGCGCTCGTTCTTTGGCGGTCTCGTCACGACGTGCGGCCTGCGCAACTTCGGCCCGCCCTGCACGGTCGACGACGAGACTTTCCCGATGCACGGGCGCATCGGCAATCTGCCCGCCTATGACGTCGCGTGGGGCGCGACGTGGCAGGGCGACGACTGCCTTTTCTGGATCGAGGGGACGGTGCGCGAGACGCGCCTCTTCGGCGAGAACATGACCTTGCGCCGCCGCATCACGGCGAGTCTGGGCGGCAGGGGCCTGCGCATCGAGAACACGGTGCGCAACGAGGGCTACCGCGACGAGGGCCACATGATCCTCTTCCACATGAACCCCGGCTTCCCCCTGCTCGACGACGGGGCGCGCCTGCGCGTCGACCCGCTCGACGTACGCCCGCGCGACGCCGAGGCCCGGGAGGGGCTGGACGCCTACGACCGCTTCGTCGCACCGCGGCCCGACTTCAAGGAGCAGGTCTTCGTGCTCGATTTGCGCCCCGACGACGCGGGCTACACGTCGGCGACGCTGGTCAACGAGCGGCTCGACGGCGGGCTGGGCCTGCGGCTGCGCTTCCGCAAAGACCAGCTGCCCTATCTAATGGAGTGGCGGCAGATGGGCGAGGGCGCCTACGTGCTGGGCCTCGAGCCGGCCAACTGCCCGACCATCGAGGGCCGCGCCGAGGCCGTCAGGCGCGGCGCGTTGCCGGTGCTCAAGCCCGGCGAGGAGCGCCGCTACGACATCGAGGTCGAGGTGCTGACGAGCCTGTGAGCGCCGGCCCTCGGGAAGTGAGGGAGGCCAAGTCACGAGTTCTGATGAGGGGTGAGGGCGGCCGGCACGTTGCCCTATAGCCCCCGCCAGGACTATACTAGCCATGGCGCATTGTCCCCTCGCGCACGACCGACCTCCATACGATAGAGCACAAGCCTTCCACCGAGCGCGTCCCACCACGCTTTCGAAGGAGTACGATGTGACGCGACGTATCGGCGCCAGACACTCTCTATTAGCCGTCCTTTGCGCTACCATGGTCGCGGCGCTCCCCCTTGCGCCCGGCGCGGTCCGCGCCGAGGATCGCTCGGGCGCGCGCGCTGCGGCGCCATGCGTCAGCCGCGGGCAGCCCGGCTATCTGCACACCTGCGGCCCCTACATCGAGGACTACGCAGGCCACTCCGTACGGTTGCTCTCCGTCAATTGGTACGGCTTCGAGGCCAACGACTTCGTGGCGGCCGGCCTCGACCGCCGCACGTACCGCGACATCATCGCCACGGTCAAGGGTCTGGGCTACAACACGCTGCGCATCCCATTCTCCAACGAGATGGTCGAGACGAATCCGGTCGTCAGCGCGCTCAAAAACAGCTGCCCCGCCGCCGAGCCGCAAAATACCTGCCGCGCCATCGACGGGCAGGCGCTGCTCGGCCCCAACACCGACCTCTACGGTCTCGGCTCGCTGGAGATCCTCAAGCAGATCGTCGATTACGCCGGCTCGCAGGGGCTCTACGTGATCCTCGACGACCACCGCTCCCGCGCGGGCTGGGCCGGCCAGGACAACGGCCTGTGGTACGACGCCGCCCACGGCTTCCCGCAGTCGTCGTTCATCAACGACTGGCAGCACATGGCCCTCCTGTTCACCGGCGACCCCGCCCTCACCGGCGTCGACCTGTTCAACGAGCCGCACTCCTACGGCCATCCGACCAGTTGCGCCGACTACCTGACCGGGCACGGCGCCTCATGGGGCGCGTGCGGCGGGCAAAACAACTCCGATACAGACTGGCGAGCCGCGGCGACCGCCGCTGGCAACGCCATCCTGCAGATGAACTCGAACCTGCTCATCGTCGTCGAGGGCACGACGATGACGCCGGACGGCGCAGGCGGTATCGACCCCAGCGATTGGGGCACGAGCCTCGCCGCGGTCGGGACCCAGCCCGTCCCCCTGGCCACGCCCGACCGCCTCGTCTACTCGGTGCACGAGTACTTGTGGCACGAGCCCGACGTGGACTCCGCGACGATGGCGGACCGCTGGACGCGCCTCTTCGGCTACCTGACTAACCCTGCCGCGCGCTACGCCGCCCCCGTGTGGGTCGGCGAGTTCGGCACCTGCGTCAGCGACACGTCCTGCATCAGCGACCCGCGGCCCACCCAGCCCGGCTACTGGTTCGACACCCTGGTGCGCTATCTCAACACGCCCACCTACCCCGACGCGCCCCCCTACGGCTGGAGCATCTGGCCGCTCGACGGCACCTCGCCCGATGCCTACGACTTTATCAAGCACGCCTGGGTGCGCCGCAACGGCGACCCCGAGCCGTACGGCCTGCTCAACACCGCGTGGACCGACACCAGCATCCCCGCTCTGCAGAGCGAGCTCTTCAGCGGCGTGCAGTTGGCCGCCACGCCCGATGCTGGGGCCACCGACGCCGCGGCGACCGTGACGGCCACGGCGACCGTGACGAGCACGGCGCCGGCCACGACGACGTACACGGGCGGCGCGTCGGATGTGTGGCCGCCCCCCGCCGCCACCACGCCCACGGCCACCGCCGTCCCGGGCAAGGTCTCTTCCCGCAAGACCGCGACGCCCGCGCCCGCGCCCGCGGCGGGGGCTGTGCCCTGGAAGGCTATCGCCGTACCCGTTTCGTCGCGTTCGTCGCGCGGGCCCGCGCGCTACCCGCTCGCCGCGCGGCTGGTGTTGCCGCGCTTGGCCTCGGCCGCGATCGGCCATCCCCTGCGCTACGCGGTCGTGCTGACCAATACATCGCGCGCGCCGTTGCGCTTCGGCGGGGGCTGCCCGGCCTACCGCGAGGGGCTGGCCATCCCCTCCGGGCTGCGCGGTGTGCAGCCGCACACCGTGGTGCAGCGACAGTACCTGCTCAATTGCAGCGGGGTCAAAGCGATCGCGCGTGGGGCGAGCGTCACCTTCGCCATGACGTTCGATGTTCCGGCGTGGGTCTCGCCCGGCCCGCAGGCGCTCACGTGGTCGCTCGCCGGCCCCAGCTCAACATCCGGCGCGAGCGTCGCGGCGCCGCTCAGGCTGGCGCATAGCGCCTAAACTCTCTGGGACCGCCGGCGCCTCGCCGACCAGGTGGCTGGAGAGGTCGGCCGTGGTGAAGTAAACGTTCGTAACCCTCTGGGACGGCCGGCGCCTCGCCGGCGCGCCGTTGCGCGTGAGCGCGTAAATGGTGGCAGACGCGGTTGTGGCGGTCGGGCTGGGCATGGGGGGGACGATGGGCGATGCTCAGGACGACGCTGGTAGCGGCGCCGGGGCCGTGGACACGCCTGTTTCAGCCGACGCGGGGGTAGGCTGGGGCCGCTCCTTGGATTCATCTTTGGGCGGGAGCGCCTCGCTGGCGCCGTGCAGGCGGGCCATGATGGCGCCGTGCAGGATGCCGTTGCTGACCACGACATGCTTGTCATCCACTTTGAAGGGGTCGCCGTAGGGGTCCGTGACCTGCCCGCCGGCCTGGCGCACGATGAGCATGCCGGCTGCGACGTCCCAGGCGTTGAGGGTGGAGCCGCCCATGCCGTCGATGCGACCCGCCGCGACGTAGCAGAACTCGAGCGCCGCCGAGCCGAGATCGCGCAGCGCCTGCGCGTGGGGCCCCAGCGCCCGTGCGCGGTCGAAGCGGCGGCCGCCCGCCTCCCAGGGGCCGAAGGCCGAGGTCAGCAGGGCGCGGCGCAACTCACTCGTGGTGGAGACGTGGATCGGCTCCCCGTTGAGCGTAGCCAGCTCGCCCCGCGCGGCGGCGAAGAGCTCCTCCGACAGGGGGTTGTAGACCACGCCGGCCACGATCGCGCCGTCGTGCTCCACGCCGATGGCGACGCAACTGAACGGCAGGCGGTGCGCGTAGTTCATGGTCCCGTCGAGCGGGTCCACGATCCAGCGCCAGCGGGGGTCCTGCCCCCCGGTCGCGCCCTCTTCGGAGAGGATGCGGTGGTCGGGGAAATGCGCGCGTATGGTCTCGGCGATAGCCGCCTCGCTGCGCCGATCGACGTCGGTTACGGGGTCGTTGGCCCCCTCGCCCTTGTAGTCGATCTGCAGGGTGCGCGCGACGCCCTCTTTGATGATAGAGCCCGCGCGTCGCGCCGCCTCATGCGCCACCTCCAGCACAGCCTGCACGGTAGGGGTGGGGGACGACGCGCCGGCCGCGGGGATGGGCGCCGCGTCCTCGCGGAGCGGGGCGGCGGTTGTGGGCTCGGCCATGCTACTCCGACTCCGGCCCGCCGACGAGCTGCCGAAGCAACGTCAGGAGATCGTCCAGGTTGAAAGGTTTGGGCAGGATCTCGCAGTGCTTGCCCTTGAGGAAGGTGGAGCGGTCCTGCAACGCCGGTAGGTCGGCCGAGCACACGATGATCGGCTTCGTCGTCAGCACAGGGTCGAGTTTGAGGATCTCGAGCATCTGCCAGCCCTCGTCGGGATGTTCCATGCGGATGTCGAGGATCATGGCGTCGGGGTCAAGCTTTTTCACCTCCGCGTACGACGCCGTACCTTCTTTACAGAGGTGCGTGTCGTAGCCCTCCTCGGTCAACAGGTCGTGCAGCAGGTTCAGGAAGACGGTGTCGTCATCGATCGCGACAATGCGTTTGGCCACGGCGTGTTTTCTCCTGGAAGCAGCATGGGGCGTGCTCCCCATCAGGATAGCACAACGCCCTCGCCTCCCCGTTTGATCGGTCTCCCCGCCTCCCCGTTCGTTTGATCGATCTCCCCGCTCGTTTGATCGGTCTCCTATGATCGGTCTCCTCGCGGCTGCTATACTGGTGGTATAAGATTAACGTTAACGTAAATGTTATGGCTTGTGGGGGTATAACTGGATGCATCGCGGTTTGATGGGCGCGGCGGACCACGATCATGGGGCGCGTGGTCATGTCAATGGGCATGTAATCAGAGGAGTGGGCGGCGGCGACGCGGCGCGGGCGGAGGATGCCGCCCCGCGCGGCCGCTTCTCGCCCGTCGCTGCGCTGACGCACCGCAACTTCCTCTTGTTCTGGTGCGGGCAGCTAATCTCCCTGATCGGAACCTGGATGCAGAGCGTTTCGCAGGGCTACCTCGTCTACGATCTCACGCACTCGTCGTACATGCTCGGCGTGGTCACGACGCTGGGCACGCTGCCCGTGCTCCTGTTCACGCTCTTCGGCGGCGTGCTGGCCGACCGTATGCCCAAGCGCCGCGTGCTGGTGGGCACCCAGACCGCCGCGGCGGCGCTGGCCTTGATCCTGGGCCTGCTGGTCGTCTCCGGCCACGTGCAGGTGTGGGAAGTGATGGCGCTGGCGACGGGGCTCGGCGTGGTCAACGCGATCGACGTGCCGACACGCCAGTCGTTCGTGGTCGAACTCGTCGGCAAGCGCGACTTGCTCAACGCCATCGCCCTGAACTCATCGGTCTTCAACGGAGCGCGCATCGTCGGCCCCGCCGTGGCGGGCCTGCTGATCCTGCGCTTCGGCATTGGCGTGCCGTTCCTGCTCAACGCAGCGAGTTACCTCGCGGTGATCGCCGGCTTGCTGGCCATGCGCCTGCCGCCGTTCGCCGCCGAGGAGCACCCGGAGCCGGCGCTGCGGCGCCTCGCCGACGGCCTGCGTTACATCCGTGACGACCTGCCGGTGCGCACCGTGCTGACCGTGCTGGGTCTGGCCTCGTTGCTGGCCTTCAACTACCCCGCGCTGATGCCGGCCTTCGCCCGCGAGGACCTGCATCAGGGCGCCGCCGGCTATAGCCTGCTCTACTCGGCGCTCGGCTTCGGCGCGTTGACCGGGGGGCTCATCCTGGCCTCGTTCGGGCAGCGCCTGCCGCGGGCCAAGCTGTTCTGGGCCGGGGCCTTCCTGTTCCCTCTGGTGGAAATCCTCTTCGCTCTCTCACGCTCGCTGCCGGTGGCCGCGGCCACGCTCGTGGTGATGGGCTTCTGCATGATCCTGTTCCTGACCAACGCCAACACGCTCGTGCAGACCCTCACGCCCGACGGCCTGCGCGGCCGCGTGATGGGCGTCTACTCGCTCGTCTTCCTCGGCTCCACGCCGTTCGGCTCCTTCCTGGCGGGCATTGTCGCGGGCCGGTCGCGCTCGGTCCCGGCGGCCTTGATCGGCGGCTCGGTCCTGGCGCTCGTGGCCGTCGCGGCGGTGTGGCTGCGCTACCCGCGGGCGCGCGCTTTGCAGCCCCAGCGGAGCAAGGCCATCGACGCCGATGTGCGCGCCGTCGCGGCGGGGGACGCGGCGCGTACGGCGGGACAGGGTCGCGCGCGACCAGAGGGCGGCGGCGTCATCGCCGCCCGATGAGGTAGGGTTATGGGGGCTATGACGGAGACCGTCACCGGCATGACGACAGGACGCCGCGACTACCGCATCGAGGAGGTCGCGGCGCGCACGGGCTTCACCAAGCGTACGCTGCGCTACTATGAGGAGATCGGGCTCGTCCTGCCCGCGGGCCGCAGCGAGGGCAATTATCGCCTCTACTCCGAGGACGATGTGGCGCGCCTGCAGCGCATCAAGCGCCTCAAGGACGTGCTGGGCATCCCACTGGCCGACATCAAGCGCATGGCCGAGGTCGAGGAAACGCTCGAGGGCTTGCGCGGCGAGCTCAAGGAGCTTCTCGACCGGGACGAGCGCCGCGCCCGCCTATCACAGGCGCGCGACGAGTTGGCGCGCCAGCTGCAATCTGTCGACGAGCGGCTGGTCACCCTCGCGCAGATTCGCGCCGACTACGCCGCGCGCCTCGCCCGCGTTGATGAGGCTTTAGGCGAGGGGTAACCGTTAGGCTAGCAGGCCCTCCGACGCCAGCAGCGCGCTCGTTTCGTCGAGCGTGGCGTCAGCGGGCGGTAGGATGAGGTCGGAGGGCGAGAGGTCGGCCTCGCCCAGGACCTCCCCGCGCGCGCCGACGAGCGCGATGGCCTCGCCGAGTAGCCGGTGCGCGTCCTCCGCGTCCCCTCCTTTGACGGCCTCGATGAGCCGCCCGTCGATCCCCTCCAGTCCGCGTTGCGCCGCCTCATCGAGCCGGTATTGGCGCTCGCCCTGCACGCGTACGATCATGATCTACCCCCTATCGCCTATCGCCTATCGCCTATCGCCTATCGCCTATCGCCTATCGCCTATCGCCTATCGCCTATCGCCTATCGCCCGCTCTCTAACTGTTTCGGCGCCGTGGGACCGCCGGGAAGGGCGCGCTTCATTTGCTCGAGCTGCAGTTCCACCTCGTCGCCCGCGCCGAGTTGCGCCAGTTGGCGGTCGAGGTCGTCGCCCGCGCCGGGGCCAATCTCGGGGAGCGCGCCGGTCCCGGCCAGTTCGTCGAGCGCAGTCGCGCGCGCCTGGATGCGCGCGGTCTTGTCCTGCACGCGCTGCATCGCCAGTTGCACGTCGCCCATCTCTTCGGAGAGGCCGGTCGCCGCCTCGCCGATGCGCACCTGCGCCTGCGCTGCGCTGTACTGCGCCTTCATGACCTCCTTGTGCGTGCGGAAGGCCTCGATCTTGGCGGCCAGGCGCGCCTCGCCGTCGAGCAGCTTGTCTTGCTGCGCCTGCAGGTCCTCGGCCTGTGCGGAGAGCGCGTGAGTCTGCGTGTCGATGGTTCCCTTGCGCGTCAGCGCGGTGCGGGCGAGGTCCTCGCGGCCGAGCGAGAGGGCCTGGCGGGCCTGACCCTCCAGCCGGCCCGTCTGCTCAGCGAGGTGGGACAGCTGCGCGTTGACCTGCGCCTTGGAGGTCGCCACCTCGGCGATGCCGCGGCGCACCTTCTGCAGCATCTCCAACTGCTTCTCGTAGGAGTAGTCCAGGGTCTCGTTGGGGTCCTCGGCCGCGTCTATCGCGCGGCTCATTTTGGCCTTGACGATGCCGGAGAACCGGCCGAACATGCCGCTCATCGCGTGTTGCTCCTTCCAATTTTGATGGCCAGGACGCCGGAAAGCGGGCGCGCCGGCCGCTCAACTTTCCCCTACTAAGGATACGACTTTTGGCCTCCGCGGCTGTGGCTCACCTCCATGTCTGGGAACGTGGTCGCAGCGGCGCGCTGGACCGATACGCGCAGCAGCAGGCAGGCGCGCCGAGGCGGGCGGCCTGACGGGCCTGCTGTAACCACCGGCGCCGTTATCTCTCCGCGCCCTCGTCGTAGGCTTGGGTGTCCGGATCCGAAGCGCGGCGCTCCGCTAGGGCGGCGCGCAAGGCGTGTAGCTCCGCCTCGGCGGCTAGGCGCGCCCGCTCCTCCTCACCGGCGCGTTGCTCGGCGGCCAGACGCGCTTGCTCGGCGGCCAGACGCGCCTGGCGTTCCGCCTGAAGGCTGTTGTGCTCTTCCTCGGCGAGGGGGACGGGCTGCCCTGTTGCCGGGTCGATCACCCGCAGCCACACCCCCGCCGGTCGATTCCCCAACACCTCCATCGCCACTGGCCGCAGTTCCGCCTGCAGGAGCGGGCTGTAGACGCCGCCGCTGGCGAGCGGCGGCAGCAGCTCCAGGCGGTCGCCTCGCCGCTCGAAGCCCTGGACCATCGGGTCCATCTCTCCTTGCGGGTCGTAAACGTAGTATTCTCGCGCCCCCAACTGGGCGTAGAGCGCGCGCTTGCCCTTCGGTGAGAGGCTCAAGTCATGCTGCTGTGTGCTCGGCGAGGTGATCTCGAACACAATGTCGGGAAAACCGCCCTCGACCCAGGTTTGCCACTTGGACGGGGGGGGTAGCGGCCGATTAAAGGCGACGTACACGTCGGGCGAGATGTTGTCGCGCCCATTGGCCGGATTGTAGTAGACGAACTGGTTGCCGCCGACCGTCGTCCCGCCGCGCCCTTGACGGGCGAAAAGGGCCGGCAGAGTTTGGAGGAGGTCGACCATCTGCAGGACGTTGGGGTACGTTTCGGCCATCGGCTTACCGTCGCTCTCGGGGAAAGTTGACCAGTCGATCTTGCTCTCAGGCGTGGCGGGCGCGACCATGACGCATCATCCCTCCGCTGTGGTTGTTATCCTGTTTCCAGTCTACCATCAACGTTTGTGGCCCGCGACGAGGGCAGGGTCTGTGCCTTGTCGGGGGCCGAGCCCGTCCGCCGGCACGCCGCGTCGTTGGCGGGGGTCTGGGGGGAGCCATCTCCCGGGGTTCCCCCGGAGGCGCGCCCCAACGTCGGACCCGCGGCCAGGGTCCGGGAGACCAGGTAGCCAGGGGCGGAGGGGGCGAGGAGAGGTAAGGGCGACTTTTCACAGACCCTGGCAACGAGGGGCGGATGCCGGTGCTGGCGCGTGGGCGCGCCCTTTTGTCGCGGAACTAACGCACCCTCAGGAGTGCTCGGGACGCCCGCTCGTGGAAGCCGCGCGACAGGATCGCGTGCTGCGGGGCCTGGAGCGTGATCGTGGAGACCGTCGTCGCCGCGAGCAGGGCCGGTTTGATGAAGCAGGGGCCACAGCGGGACGTCTCCCGGGCATTATGCGAGCCGAGCAGGGCCAGCGTGGTGACGATAGCGACCAGCGTAGGCAGGAAGATGACGGGGCCGATCAGCCGATCGTACGCGATCTCGTAGGCCGCGAACTCCGCGTAGCCGACACGGTTGTACAGTGGGACGTTCGCGATGTCGTCAATCACCTCGTTACCGGCAATCTCAACGTCGCCGCCCTCGTGCGTGACGAACACCGGCCGGACCCGGACCGCGGCCCGGAGCAACTCACCGACGACCCCGTCGCCGCCTATCGCTCCCCGGCCGCGACGATGCGCGCCGCGTTCGCCCAGCCCGGCGTTCTCGAAAGGGTCTACCAGGTCCCGATCGGACCCGGCGCATGCGGTTTCACAGATTAATCGTTGACGCCCAGGACGATGGTAGGCTCGGGGATGGGATGGTCGACGGCGCGCGGGACGACCGCGGTGCCGACGGAGAAGTACTCGATCACGTGGCTGCCCCACCCATGGCTGCGCTCCTGGATGTCGACGCCGACGACGCCCTCGGCCCCGAGTTCCTCGGCCTCTAGCTGCATACGCTCCATGGCCAATTCGCGCGCGTCGTAGAGCGCCTGCGTGTAGTTGGGCATCTCGATGTTGTTGCCCACCGTCTTGAACGCCTGCCGGATGCCCTGGTGCGCCACATGGTAGACGCAGCTGCCCATGACCAGGCCGCGCGGGATGTAGCCCATCGAGAGCAGCACGTAGAAGTCCTGCCCCGAGAGGTCGCTGGTGAAGGGCTTACCCTTGGAGGTGCGGTGGTTCTGTCCATCGCGGCTGCGTACGGCCGTCCCGATGGCGATAAACTCGGCCAGATGCTCGCCCCACTCGTAGCGCCCCACGTCGAGCCGCACGCCGACGATACCGTCGGCCCCGAGCGCGTCGGCCTCCTCCTCCATGCGCGACATGGCCAGCTCGCGAGCGTGGTACATCGCCTGCGAGAGCACGCCCATCTCCTGGTTCTGGTTCCAGCTCGACTGTTGGTAGCCGATGTGGTAGATCGAGGAGCCCACCACCAGCCCCACGGGGTCGAAGCCGGCCTTCTTGACCAGCAAGAATTCGTTGACGCTCAGATCGCTGGTGAACAGGCCCTTCTTGCCGTCCCCGCCGCGCATCTCGCGTAGCCGCTCCACGGCGTGCTGCGGCAGGTCGCCTCCCGCCCCGCCCCCCGTCACGCCCTGCTCCACTGGCGGATTGTTGGTCCCTCCGAATAACGGCATCGTGTCCTCCTCGCTACCCCCCCACCTCATCCCCTCTCCCGCACGTGGGAGAGGGGTGGGTGGGGAAATCTATTTGCCCAGGTCCAATACAAGCGCCGCGCCGGCCGGCTCGTGTCCCCGGCCGATGGCGGCGACGGCTGTGCCCGTGGCCGTGAACTCGATCACGTGGTCCTCGATCGCCTCGGACTCGTTGCTGTACGGCCTGGTGCGGTACGCCTGCACCTCGTAGGTCTCCATGACCACGTCGGAGCCCACGATGCCGTCGGCCCCGAGCCTGTGCGCCTCGCCAGACATGCGGCCCATCGCCCCGCGCCGTGCCTGGTAGGTCGCCCCGGTCAGGCGCGCCATCTCATTGTTGCTCCAGTTACCCCAGGCGCCGGCGCGCATCTGGTACTCGTCGTCCCACGTCGTGACCACGTAGTAGGCGCAGACGCCGAGCGCGATGCTGACCGGCGCGTAGCCCGCGCGCAGCGTCGTCAGCGTTTCCTGGCCCGAGAGATCGCTCAGGAAGGGCCGCGGCAGCGGCGGGACCCCGGCCACGCGCACGGCCGTGCCGATCGCCGTGAATTCGAGCAGGCGCGCGCCCCACTCGTAGGCCTTCTGTTCGAGGCGCACGCCGACGACGCCGTGCGCGCCGAGCAGCGCCGCCTCCTGGCGCAGGCGGCCGAGGGCGCGGTCGCGCGCGTCGTAGAGAGCCTGCGAGAAGACGGTGAGCTCGCTGTCGTAGTTCTGCTGCTGGGTCATGGCATTGTAGGCGATGTGGTAGATGCTGCCCCCGAGTACCTGCCCCAGCGGCTCCAGGCGCACGGAGCGGGTGGCCAGGTACTCGCCGACCGAGAGGTCGCTGCTCCAGCGTAGGGAGCCGCCCCCCGAGCTCTGGCGGTACAGGCGCTCGTGCGCCCGCAGCGGCAGGTCACCGCGTTCGAGCATGGCCAGGCTCTGCGCGTCGCGCGCGCGCTCCTGCTCGGCCGCCGTCCGCGCCGCGTCCCCCGCGTCGTCGCCCAGGTGGAAGAAGCGTTTCACGTCAGCATCCTCTCCAGGGCGGCGCGCGCGCCTGCGCTGCTCTCGGCGTAGCGCGAGAGGTCGCGCGCCAGCGACTCGATCCAGGCGTCGACCGGGAGGGTCTCGTTTTTGATGGACACGCCGCCGACGACCTTGGCGCGCGTGGCTTCGAGGCCGCCGCGCTTGCCCGCGCCGATGGTGTAGCGATGGGGGCTCAGGTCTATGCTGACGCGCTCGATATGCGTCGTGCTCTTGAACAAACCGTCGCGGGCTCGCTCCACGACGGTCTGCGACGGCAGAGCGCCCTCCATCTTCGTGGCCAGCGCGCCCAGAAAGGGGCGTGTGTCCCGCTCGTCGGCGCGCAACGAGGCGGCCAGCAGCTCGAAGCCGAGGCTGTCGCCCGCGCCGCCCGACACTAAGCTCATCTCGTCCACAGGCGCTCCCTGTCCCAACTCGTCAAGGAGGGCGCATCGGCATCCAGGATGAAATCATCGCCGGTCGCGGCGATATCCGCGAAGGCCTCCGCCCATCCGGCGCGGGGGTGGGCGGCCCGCAAAATCACCGTTCCGTCGCGCACCTCGATATCCACGTCATGCTCCAACCCCACCTGCTCCAGGATCGCTTTGGGCAAGCGCACGCTGCGCGAGGCGCCGATCTTGATCAACTGGGTTCGCACCGCTTGAGCCATCGCCGCGCCTCCTCGATAGACTGGCTGTAACTACATTGTATCCCTTCATTGGCCGGTCTGCACGAGGGCTACGATCAGCTGCTCGCGCTGCTGTAGTGGCGCACGGCGTAGCGCCAGAAGAGGCGTGTCGCGACGAGGGCGCCGGCGGCCAGGGCCAGGCCGACCGGCAGGAAGCGTAGGTCGGCCGTGCCGAGCAGGGCCTGCGCGGGGAAGGTCGTGGCAAAGGCGACGGGCACGGCGAAGGTCAGCAGCGCCCGCACCAGGCCCTTGAAGAACGAGACCGGGTAGCGCGCCGTCTCGAACACGCTGTAGAACAACGTGTCGAGCGTGTCGACTTGCACCAGCCAGAAAGACAGCGTGACCGTGGCGAACCACAAGGCGTAGAGCAGGACAAGCCCGCAGGCCCCGAAGGCGCCCGCCGCGGCGACGCCCCACACGCTCCAGTGGACGTGGGCCTCGTTCCCCGCGTAGATCGCCAGGGCCAGCCCGATGAGCGCGTTGACCGCCTCCGGTAGCTCCAGCATGCGCAGGCTGGTCAGGAACTGGCTCGAGACCGGGCGCAGCAGCAGGAAGTCCATCTCGCCGCGCCGGATGTAGCCGGAGATGGCGAACATGTTGGGCGCGATCTGCAGCCCGATCAGGCCGTCCGCGACGCGGTAGACCCCGACCAGCACGAGAACCTGCGCCCGCGACCAGCCCGCCACGGTGTCCGTGAAGCGGTACAGCAGCAAGAACGTGAGCACGGCGAGGGCCAGTTGCGCGACCCCCTCGCCCACGCCGATCAGGAAATTGGCGCGGTACTCCGCCTCGCGCACGAAGGCGATGATGGCGAAGCGGCGCCACAGCCGCAGATAGCGTATCAATACGTCCATCTCAGGCCCCCGTCCATCTCAGGCTCCCGCCGCGGCGTAGGAGCGCACGCCGTAACGCCAGACCAGGCGGTAGCACAGGTAGAGCGCGACGCAGTAGCCGGCCTGCCAGGCGAAGCCCCGTGCGATATCTTGCGCAGGGAGGCGGCCCGTCACCACCTCCAGCGGGAACGAGAGGGTGTAGCGGAACGGCTGGGCGTCCACGAAGCCCCTGAGCCCGGGGGGGAAGAGGGCCAGCGGGACGAACTGTCCGGCCAGCAGCGTGGCCACGAGGTCTTTGACGCGCACGAGACCGCGCACGTCGTGCATCCAGAAGGCCAGCGCGCCGATCGCGAAGTCTATCAGGAAGGCGATCGCCGCGGCCAGCGGCACGGAGAGTGCGAAGAGGGTCCACGCGCCGGGGTTCGTGGGCAGGCGCAGGTCGGCGCGGAAGGTCAGGGCCATGACGCCGACCAGCGGGAGCAGCAGCGGGAGCTTGACAAGCTTCTCACCGATGTTGTTGCCCAGGTCGCGCAGGATGTACGGGGCCGGGCGCAGCAGCCAGGGCGAGAGCCCACCCAGGCGGATATTCTCGGCCACGAACGGCGCCGTCCACGTGGAGGTCAGCGTGGAAACAACGCTGAGCAGCAGGTAGTAGGTCGCGAACTGCCCACGGCTGTAGGGCAAAGACACGCCCTGCCCGGCCACGGTCAGCCAGACCAGCAGCGAAATCACCGGGACGGTCACATTGTTGACCATGTAGATGAAGAACGCGCCCCGGTACTCCAGGGTCGCCACGATGTTCATCAAGATTTGCCGCCGCAGTATACGGCCCAGCCGCAGCGATGCCCTCATTGCTCCCCTCCGTCCGCGGTGCGCGGGACGCCAGCGCTCCCAGTGATGGCTTCGTGTCGTGCGGCGCCGAAGATGTCGCGCACGATGTCCTCGACGGGGGTCTCTTCGATGCTCAGGTCGGCCATCGGCCCCAGCCGCAGGAGCCGCCAGGCCACATCGGCGACCTCTTCGCGCGGGACCGATAGGCTCAGTGTCAGCGGGTCGTCGCCCGGCCGAAAAGGCAGCGCGCCGAGGATGGCCTGCGCGCCCTCCAGCGCAAAGGGCTGCGTGTAGACGGCGCGCAGCAGCTTATAGGGGGTCGCTCGCGTGACCAGCCCGGCCAGCGTGCCGTCGTAACCCAGGCGACCGTGGTCGATCAGTAGCACGCGCGGGCACAGTTCCTCGATGTCGGCTATGTAGTGGCTGGTCAGGAGGATCGTCGTGCCCCGCTCCCGGTTCAGCCGGCGCAAGAAGTCGCGCACGCGCCCCTGCGAGACCACGTCGAGGCCGATCGTCGGCTCGTCGAGGAACAAGACGTCCGGGCGATGTACCAGCGCGACCAGCAACTCCATCTTCATGCGCTCGCCCAGCGAGAGCTTGCGCACCTGCACGCGCAGCAGGCGCCCCACGTCGAGCAGCTCGGCGAGCTCGTCGACGGAGCGGCGGAACTCCCCCTCCGGGATGTCGTACATCTCTTTGTGCAACAATAGGGTCTCCATGGCCGGGATGTCCCACCACAGCATGTTCTTCTGGCCCATCACGAGGGCGATGCGACGCAGGTAGGCGCGCTCGCGCCGGGAGGGTGTGTGGCCGAGCACGGTCGCGCCGCCGGCGCTGGGGTAGAGTAGGCCGCACAGCATCTTGAGCGTGGTCGTCTTGCCCGCGCCGTTCGGCCCCAGGAAGCCGACGACCTCGCCCCGCTCGATGGCGAACGAGACATCCTCGACGGCGCGGGTCTCCAGCGACTGCCGCCGGAACAGGCCGCGCAGGGAGCCGCGCACGCCTGGCTCCTTGCGGTGGTAACGGTAGGTCTTGGTCAGGCCGCGCACATCTATGGCGGTCGTGGTCATGGAACATCCTTCTTTACTCGCGCTTGCTCGCGCCGAGGTTGGGCGCCCCCGCGGCGCGAGCAAGCGCGGCGACGATCAGGAGGACACAGCGGCGCACACGGCTGGGCGTCAGGTCTGGGCGGGACGGCGCGCTCTAACGACGAAAGCACAGGCGCGGTTGCTCGTGCTAATAGCCAGTTGAGCGCAGCAAGAAACGCTCGCGCCGGAAGCGATACGTCGGCGCACGATTGTATGGGATGTGAGGAGGGGCCAGGCCACGCCCGCGCTGATGACGCGGGGAAAGACCGTGGGCTAGCCCTAATTAGGCAGGACGTTAGCCATCGTTCGCTGGTCCTCATCAAATGTACGGACGTGTTGATAGCAGTGTAGGGGCGCCACCATAGGCTCGTCAACCATATATAGCGTTCCGGCCCCGGTCAATTCGCGGAAGGAGACCAAAGGCGAACGGTGCTACGACGGTTACAAGGACTTCCTTGCAAGGACAGATGCGCCCGGCCGACGTCTTGCTACATGCGCCACGTAGGCGGCGAACGGGACGGCGCCGGCAGCCAGCACGAGGTCGATGCCGTCGTCGTGACCGTACCGTGCGAGCGCCCGGCGCAGCAGCGGTGACCAGCAGGGGGCCATGTGGCGGAGCGCCCATCGCGCGGCCGCGCGCTTGCTCGTAACCTCGCCCGTCCGCAATGTGTACAGCGCCCGGCACAACGTGAGCACCCCGAAGACGGTGTTCGCCGTTCCACTACGCACGTAGGAAGGCATGCGCCGCTGCAGGAAAGCGATGTTGCGGCGCATGTTCTCGCGCAGCGCGCCGGCGGATACCGGGGGCACGATTTCGGCTGCGGGCGGACCGTAGAGCGCGATGCCGCGCGTGCGCAGGGTGTGCCACGCGACGGGATTCAAATCTCCTCCCCCATGCGCCAAAAAGCGCCCGTCGCGGAAAGCGGGGCAGGTGGCCGCGCCATACGTCCCAACGGCGTGAAGCGGCGCGTACGTGCCGTCGAGCCGCGCCGCGGCGGGGTGAGTCGCGAGGAGGCGGGCGTGCAGGCTGGGGAGCGCCTGTCGCCGCGCGCATGTCAGGCCCGCGCGATGCGCGAGCACGAGGTCCACGTCGCTCGCTGCGGCATCGAACGCGCCGTAGGCGACGGACCCGTGAACATAGATGCCGACCAGGTCCTCCGCGAACAGGCGCCGCGCCTCCGAGACATAGGCCCCGAGGGCTGCATCGACCGCTGGCGGTGTACCTTGCATGCATCAATCTCACAGACCGTGAGGGAACTGCCAGGGCTTGTGAAAAGTCGCCCAAGTCCCTTCTCGCCCCCTCCGCCCCTGGCTACCTGGCCCCTCGGCTGCGGCCGACGTTGGGGCGCACCTCCGGGGGAACCTGGGGAGATGCCTCCCTCCAGACCCCCGCCAACCGCGACGGGGGCGGGCAGACGGACGGGCTCGGTCACCCGACAATTCACAGACCCTGGGGGAGCTGCTGACCCTCGGGAAACTTGGCGGTTAATGTTGTTATACTGATAGTGACGATGTTGTTATGCTGATAGTAGACCATATGTGAATATTGCGTTGTCACGTCGGTGACGACGGGGCTTTTCGTATCCGGGAGACGATACCTTTTGACTCTAACGACCGCCCCCACCCGCACCCCTACGCCGGCTCCGGCTCCGGCTCCGTCCAGCGCGCCCCTCTTCTTCGGCGACCTGCCGGTCGGGTCACCCCTCGCTCGCGCGCTGGCCGCGATGGGCTACGCCACGCCGACCCCCATTCAGGAACAGGCCATTCCGGTCCTGCGCGAACGGCGCGACGTGCTCGGCCAGGCCCAGACCGGGACGGGCAAGACCGCCGGCTTCGGCATCCCCCTGCTCGAGGCCATCGACACGCGCGCTCGGGGCGTGCAGGCCATCGTACTGCTGCCGACCCGCGAGCTGTGCCTGCAGGTGGCCGACGAGTTGGCGCGGCTCGGGCAGTATACGGGCGTGCGCGTACTCGCCGTCTACGGTGGTGTGGGCCTGGGCCGGCAGATCGACACGCTGGCGCGCGGTGTCCACGTCGTCGCCGGCACCCCCGGTCGCGTCGAGGATCTGATGGCGCGCGGCGCGCTCGACCTGCGCAACGTGCGCGTGGCCGTGCTCGACGAGGCTGACCGCATGCTCGACGTAGGCTTCCTCCCCGCGATGGAGCGCATCCTGGGCCGCACGCCCCCGACGCGCCAAACGGCGCTCTTCTCGGCCACGATGCCCGAGGAGATACGCGGGCTGGCCCACCGCCAGATGCGCGACCCGGTGACCGTGGCGATCGAGCCGGAGCGGGCCACCGTCGACGAGATCGAGCAGCGCATCGAGCGCGTCCCCGACGGCGACAAGCTCCTGGCCTTGCGCCGCCACCTCGATAGTCCGGGCACGCGCCTGGCGCTCGTGTTCCGCCGGACGACCCATAAGGCGGACAAGCTGGCGCGCGACCTCGAGCGCGGGGGTTACCGCGTTGGGGTGCTGCACGGCCGGCGCAGCCAGGGGCAGCGCGAGCGCGTGCTGGCGCAGCTCAAAGCGGGCCAGTTGCAGGCGCTGGTGGCGACGGACATCGCGGCGCGCGGCCTCGACATCCCCGGGCTGACGCACGTCTTCAACTACGACCTGCCCGACACCCCCGAGACCTACGTGCACCGCATCGGGCGCACTGGCCGCGCCGGAGCGAGCGGTATCGCCATCACGCTCGTCGCGCCCGAGGACGAGGACGACATGCGCGAGATCGAGCGTTTCCTCGCGCGCAAGCGCCAGGGCATGCCTGGCACGCCTGGCACGCCGGCGGAAGCCACGAGGCCGGCGGCGCGCCAGGGGCAGCGCGGCGGCCGCGGGAGGGCCGAGAAGGCGCCGCAGCAGGCGGCGCAGACGAACGGGCAGATGTCGCCCGACAGGAGATTTTCGCGCCCGCGGCCGGCCGAGGGCGACGCGCGGCCGGCCGGCGCCTCTCCGGCGACGAGCCCGCCACCATCGTCGCCCGCGCGCAACCGCAACAATCGTCGTCGCCGCCCCTCAATGGGCGGGCGTCCCGACGAGCGACGCTGATCGAGTACCGCCCGCCCTGTCAAAGAAGGTCACTGCGGCACGCCATCACCAATTGCGCGTGATGAGTCGCACACCCCACCCCTCTACGGCAAGGGCGGCGATATAGCCACGTCCCGCGTTCACATTATAGAAGGACCAGCGGACTGCTTCGCGCGGGTCCGGCCGCGTGGACAGCAAGGTGGGGGAGGCGCCCGGCGCGAGCGAGACGTCGAAGCTTTTCAGGTCGAGCGAGAGCCCTGCGCCGAGAGCCTTGACGTACGCTTCCTTGCGCGTCCAGCAGCGGAAGAAGGCATCGCGCTGTTCGTGCGGGGGCAGCGCGCGTAGCGCGGCCACCTCGCGCGGCGAGAAGGTGTGCTCGGCGACGGTCGAGGCGGCGACATCGGGGTCGACGCGCTCGAGATCGATACCGACGCGCTGCCCGCGCGTCACGGCATAGAGAGCGGTGTCATCCGCGTGCGACAGATTGAAGGCGAGCGTATCGTCGCCGTGCGCGGGGGCGAGGGCCGGCTTGCCGTGGGGGCCGTACACGAAGCGCAGATCCGGGGGAGCGACGTCGAGGTAGCGGCCCAGGATCGTGCGGAGTGTGCCCCGGGCGATGATGTAGCGCGCGCGGTCGCGCGCAAGGCGGTAGCGCGCCGCGCGCTCATGTTCGTCGGGCGAGAGCATCTGTCTCAGAAGCTGTATACGCGCCTCCGCTACATAAAGGGTGACATGCCAGATGTGCGCTTCGTCAGGCAGAGGAGTCTCTATGCGCCGCTCAGACTGCATCACAACCTTCCCTGGCATCCGCTTTCGGCCAGGACAGGGATTACCTCCTCAGCTAAACACGATCGCGCACCCTGTCGTGATCGACACCAGGCAGGCATTGTGAAGCAACCAGCACGCCCTGGATTCCGCCGCGTATGCCGCCCACAGCGCGCCCCTGTCCGCCGTGCGGCGCGGCGGCGCCCACCGCGCTTCGCCTTCCCACACCACACCCTCGTCGAGGGGGAGCCGCAGTAGGGCCGCGATGTGGCGGCACTCCTCCCTCAGCGTGTACGCCGACCCTATCGCGCCACCCGTCAGGCCCAGATCGGCGCGCGGGTCGATAACATCGCGGAACGGGACGGGCAGGTAGACGCCCTCGGCGTCGCCGTGGCAGATGAGATGGGCCGCCTGGTCGGGGCTGGCCTCATCAAGCTCACGGGCACAGCACATCTCTATCAGGGCGGTATCGCCTGTCGTCTGCACCGTACCGGGCGCGGGTAATCCGCGCCCGGCCCACACCCAGGCGGCAAGGCGGCGCAACTGGCGCAGCGGGCCGTAGCCCTGCATGTCGCAGAACCACGGCCCTCTCTCCCCCAGATCCTCCGGCTCCCGATGCTCCGGCCGTCCCTCCGCCCGCAACGCCGCGTTGATCGCTTCGAACTGCTCCCTGTACTCCGCGAACCCCTCCGCATCGACCTGGCGCAGATCCGCCAAGATACCGACTTCGACCGTCAATCCCATGCCCGTGCCCCTCTCTCGGCTGCCCTAGGCGGCTAGCGCGCGGCGCCGGGCTCCGAACGCCGCGGCATAGTGGTCGAACCGGTGGTACGACTGCTGGTCGAAGACTCCGTTCAGGCGCTTGGGCGGGTCGTAGCTGAACTCATACTCGAAGGCGCCGTCCGGCTCGATCACCAGGTCGAAGCTGTGCTACGCTGTGCCACGACCCACGCTGGCCGCCCAGGGCCGCGTGCAACGCGAAGACCGTGTCACGCTCGGGACGGTCCAACCGGATCTCACGCTCGACATAGCCGCTGCCATCGGGGACGACGGCGAAGGCCAGGCAGTCGGTGCGATAGCCCTCCGCGTCCTCCTCGATCTCCAGATTGACCACGATCCGCGCCCAGGGGACGGGGGTGAGCTGAATGAACGTGCGCGAGACATTCGCCTGCACGGTCAGGGCCGCTATCTCCATGACACGCCTCCTATGTCTCCTCCGGCCGCACCCACATCGCGCGGCCTTGCCCTGTCTCCTCTCAGAGGAGAGGATACCTCCCGCCCTGCCGGCCGTCAAGGCCGCGCGGAACGCCGTCAACGCCTGCCCAAACCTGCTGATGGCAGGGCACGGTGTAGGCCGGACGCCGGACGCCGGCACGTAGTAGCCCATGCTGCTCGCGTTCTTCGTGCCCGTCACGCGCAGCTTGAGCGTGTGCCGCCCCACCGGCAGCGTCCCGCTGCTCCACACGAGCACGTTGTAGGCGCAGGGTCAGGCGCAGGGTCTGTGCATTGTCGAGCGGCCGCGCCTGTTCGCCCGTCTGCCGACACGCCGCGTCGTAAATGGCGGGGGTCTGGGGGGAGGCATCTCCCCAGGTTCCCCCGGAGGCGCGCCCCAACGTCGGCCGCAGCCGAGGGGCCAGGTAGCCAGGGGCGGAGGGGGCGAGAGGAACCATCTCCCGGGGTTCCCCCGGAGGCGCGCCCCCCAGACCCGCGGCTAGGGTCCGGGGGACCAGTCAGCCAGGGGCGGAGGGGGCGAGGGAGCGAGGCCCAGGTTCCCCCGGAGGGGACGAGAGGGGCGAGAGCGACTTTTCACAGACCCTGCGCTCGTGGTGATCCTGGAGGAGGAGGGGTATGCCGTGACGTGCGCGGCTACGCCGGACGAGGCCCGCTCCGCCCTCGGTGTCCGGGGCTCGGGCGCTTTCACTTAATGCAAGCTCAAGGAGCTTACTTTGAAGTGGGACCGCACGGCCGCAGTCGCCGTACGCTGCCCTGCGACCGCAGTCGCAGGCCCGACTTCAAAGTAACTTCTCTAAAGGATCGGTCATCGCCCTGCTTTTAGAGGCGCGCCTCATCGAGGATACGCAGGAGGGATGGCTCCGTGCGCAGGCGCGCGGCGGGCGCGGGGAGCGTGGGGAACCAGCGCCGGAGTGGGTCCAGCACCGTGGCCCACGGGCTTGGGAGGGCCTGCGTACCGCCCACACTCACGATGAACACGTGGCCGGTCCGCTCGTCAACCACCAGGGCGTCGGCATCCAGGGCGAGGGGCGCCCGCCGTCGCACCCGTCCGCTGCGGGCGTCGAGCACGCTCAGGCCGGTGGCGGACGCCACAACGACCCGTTGCCGGCGCGCATCCACCGCCACGAGCGGCTCCGCCCCCACGCGGACGGTGCGGACGTAGCGCCGCGGCGCGTGCCCAGCACGTGCACCGCCCCGGCGCCGCTGTCGGCGAGGAAGGCTCGCCCCGTCCGCGCGTTCACGACGATGGCGTCCAGGCTCCGGCCTACGGAGACGGTGCGCACCGCCGCTCCCGTGCGCGTATCGAGGACCACCACGTCCGGGCGCGCCTCGACGAGGCCCAGCACGCGCCGCGCGCGCGTCCACCGCCAGCGCCGTGACATCGTGGGCGGGGTTGGGCGCCACGCGGCGCACCAGATGGCCGGTGCCGCTGGCGACGGTTGAGAGCTGCCCGCCATCCCCCGCGACGAAGGTGTGCCCGCTCCCGCTGTCTGCAACGAGTTGACCGGGACGATCGCCCACGTCCAGGGAGCGGGTGTGCAGCGTCACCCCCGTGCGGGCATCGAGCACCGTCAGCGTCCAGTCGGCCGTGCTGGCGACCAGGAGGCGCCCGCGCCGGTCGTCGAGCGCGAGGAGGTCGGGCCGGTGGCCGACGCGTAGGGGAGGCAGTGGCCGGCCGCTGCGCCCATCGAACACGTAGACCGCGTCGTCCACAAGGTTGGGGACGTAGACCCGGCCGGAGCGCTCGTCCACGACCGGGGGTGGGCTCTCTATCCCCTGCGCGTACGCAGTCCCGGTCCGGGTCGCGTAGACGCGGGCGCCCGTACGGGTGTCGAAGGCTTGCGCGAGGCCGGCATTGACGACGAGCAGGCGGCCGGCGCGCCCATCCAGGACGACGTCTACCGCGGCGGCCGGGTCCAGGTGGAGCGGGACGGTGGCCAGGATGGGCGTCGGGGCGGGGCGCGTCACGATCTGGAGCGCGACCAGGGTGGCCATCAGCAGCGGTTGGGGACGGCCCCGAGCAGGTGCGGGTGGTGGACAACGACACTCGTCGTCGACAGCACCGTGCGCGTCCGCGTGTTGAGGACGCCGGTCGCGTAGACGTTGTCGCCCGCGCGCAGGCTGCCGGCCGTCCGGCCGTCGCGCGCGGAGATCGCGGTCCGTGGGTCCAGCGTCACGGTCACCGCGCCGGCGCCTTGGCCGCCGCGCGGGCGTCGGGCTGGCCGGCCGGCGCCCGCGCCCGCGCCCGTGCGAGGCCCACGCGCATCCACCCTGATCACACCACGCGCGGTGTCGACGGCGAGCACGCGGCCGTTCACGGTCGCCGCGAGCGCGGACTCGTCCTGCACGGTATCGCCCTGCCGCAGCACGATATCGCCCACCTGCAGGGCCGCGACGGGGATCGGACGCCCGCTGCGCCCCAAGACGCGCGTCTCCGGCCCGATTGGGTAGATGACCGGACCCGCGGGCGTGCGCGCCACGATGGTCGTCCCCGACCTGCCTGCGCTGATGCTCGTGATGACGGGGGCGCCCGCGAGCGCGATCACGTTGGAGCGCCCGTTGCCGCGGTCATTGCCGGTGATATTGACGCCGGGTATGATGGGGCAGGTCGTTGGCTTGAGGAGATAGGGGCTCGCCGGCGCGGCGGCGAAGTCGAAGCTGTCCGTCAGATCCGGCCCCCGCGCGTCGCGCGCCGTCAGGGGCGCCAGCCCAAAGCGGTTCTCGACGAAGCGCAGCAGCGACGAGAAGTCGTAAGGGGTGTGGTCGATGTAGCCACGCCGCGCGTACGGCGAGATCACGAGCGTCGGCACGCGTGGCCCCAGGCCCAGGCGGTCCCGTTGGGGCGGGGCCACGTGGTCGTAGAAGCCGCCGAAGTCGTCCCAGGTCAAGAACACCGCCGTGCTTTTCCAGAGAGGGCTGCGCATGAGGGCGTTGAGCTCGGAGACGGTCGTGTCCTGGCCCAGGCACGAGCTGGCCGGCGGGTGCTCGCTGTGCTTGGTGTCCGTCACCAGCCACGTCACCGGCGCGAGGCGCCCGCGCGCCACGTCGCTCGCGAAGCGCCGCCACGGCACGATGTTGGTCCGCCACTGCGGGCCGTAGCGAACATGCCTGATAGCGTCGAAAGTCGACCAGATGTAGCCGGATTGCCCCTCCATGGGCGCGTAGTAGCGCCAGTCGATGTGGCGCTCGTTCAGCCGATCGGCCAGCGTGGTGAAGTCGAAGCAGGGATAGGCCAGGCCGCGCCTCCCCGCCGGGTCGACCGTCGTGGCGAGCGCATTGGCCGGACTGTCGCAGCCCCAGCGCCCGTTGTTGGGGCTGGAGGGGTTGGAGTTGACGCCCCCGTCTGCGCGGCGATCGTCACCAGGTGGTTGGGGAGGCTGGGTCCCATGATCGTGGAGAAGAAATGGTCGTCGAGGGTGAAGTGGCGCGCGTAGGCCCAGTAGTCGGGGATGTCGTCCTCGCGCATCTGCGTGTTGGCGTTGTCCACCCCGAGCGTCACTGCGCCGGGGATGCGGTCGAACTGGTCCATGCGCCCGCCGTTGTAGGCCAGGTACGTGGCCTCGGGGCTATGGTCGATGTCGGGCGCGACCTGATCGGGCGTGTCGCGCAGGGGCGCCGTTTCGCCGGTCGAGACGCGCGCGGTGGTGGCCCCGTCGGCCCCCGGGAAGCGCCCGAAATAATTGTCGAAGGAGTGGTTCTCCTTGATGATGAAGACGATGTGGTCGATCTTGTCGAGGCCAGCCGCCCCGGCGCGCGGCGCCGACGATGGCATGAGGGCGGATACGAGCGTCAGGGCCAGCGCCGTCGCGCAGGCCACGCCGGCGCCGACGACGCTGGCGCGCCGGCGACTCAGCCGGTGCATGCGTCGCATGTGTGTGCGGTTTCCCTTCTCTAGCCTCTCGTCTCCCGGGGCGCGTAGGAGCCCAAGCGTCCCAGGTCCAGCAGGCGCCTGGGGCGCGCCTGCCCGATGAGTAGTGTAGCAGGTATCAAGCCGGATGCGACGGTTCTTTCGCCCGCGTCCCACGGCGCCAGAGCAACGCGGCGACGATGAGCGCGGCGAGCGCGCCGCCCGCTGTGAGGGTGCGCGCCGGGACGACTGGGGACGGCCGGGGCCGCGACGGAGCGCGCGCGACGCGCGGTAGCGCGGACGATAGCGATGTCCGGCTTGCTCCGGGATTGCCCCCGTTCCCACCCCCCGTGCCCCTCATCGGTGGCAGGCGCACGGAGAGGCCGCGCACGACCTGCTGCCAGGAGGGCATCCGTCCGGGTGGGACGCGCAGAGCCGCCGTTTCGGCGGCCGAGAGGGGCCGTTCGGCGCGGAGTTGCCCGCGCACCGAGAGGTCTTTATACAAGGTCAGCGCGCCCTTCAGGCGCAGCGAGGGCGCGCTGGCAGAGGCGCCCTCGCGATCGACGTCGAGGACGAGGTGGGCCGAATTATCGCGGAAAACCTCGACCAGCAGGCTGCCGCGATAGCCCGTGCGGCCACCCCTGTTGACGAGGACCGCTTTGCCCTGCATGAAGCCGCCGAGCGCTGTCGCGGTTCGATCCGGGTGGAGCAGGTCGGGCAGCAGGGGCGTCGTGTCGGGCTGGAAATTCTCCAGGTAGGCCGAGAGCACCAGCAGCGCATCCGGCAGGGCGTGCGCGGGCGGGCGTGTGTCGCGCAGCGTCGCCGCGATGACCACGCGGTCGATGGGGTCGAAGTCGGGCTCGAAACCGCTCAACTCGGCCCTGACGACGGTGCCTGTCAGGGTTAGGGTGACCGGCCGCGTCCCGGCCCGTGTGACCGCGGCCACACGGGCCGGGGATGCGACCACCGCGACCACCGCGACTACCGCGACCACCGCGAGCAGGCAGAGCACGCGGCACAGCCGCGACAGGGAGCGGCGCCCCGCCCCGTTCGTCACTGGTTCGAGCCTTTGTGGGGAGAGATGAGGTCGGTCTTGGGGTGCGCCGGGAGCAGCAGCGGCGCGCGGCTTCTGGGCGAAGTCGAAGTCGTCGACGAGATTGCCTAGGGCCTTGACGTTCTCGCGCACGGTGGGGCGAGGGTCGGGCCGCCCGTCGGTCTTGGGGTCGAGACGCTGCCCGCCGAGGAAATCGTCCTCGATAAACTTGAGGTAGGCGTCGAACGAGAGCGTCTGATGGTCGACGTAGCCCTTCTTGGCGTAGGGGCTGATCAGGAGGCTGGGGACGCGGATGCCGTAGCCGTTGCCGTCGACCGTGGGCGGGGCGACGTGGTCGTAGAAGCCGCCCCAGTCGTCCCAGGCCAAGAAGATGGCCGTGCTAGCCTAGTCGCGGCTCTTCATCAGGGCGTTGATCAGGCCGGTCACGTAGGTCTGCCCGGTGGTGAGGCGGGCAGCGGGATGCTCGCTCGTCGCGGCGTCGGGGTTGATCCAGGAGACCGCCGGTAGATGTCCGCCCCTGGCGTCGGCGTAGAAATGGTCGAGCGTCTGAATGTTGCCAAGCTGGTGGTTGCTCTGGACGGTCGTGAAGTAGGGCAGCACATTCCAGAGCTGCGGGGTCCCCTTGGCCGACGTCTGCGCCGTCGTGATGCACGTCGAGCCGTTGACGGGGTTGTTGCTACAATAGGGGCCGGTGCCGTCGGCGACGTAGTACTTCCAGCTCACTTTGCCCTTGTTGAGGAGGTAGGTCAGGTCGGTCCAGGCGTAGTTGGGCGTGGGGACCCTCTTGCCGGCCCCGGTCGGCAGGATGACGTTGAACGCGGCGATGTTGTTGCGGCAACTGGCGACCACGTTCGACTTGGAGCACACGGCCGACCAGCCCGAGACCATGTAGAGGTGCGTGGGCAGGCTGTAGGAGCTGACCGGCGCGAACATGCGGTCGTGCAGCACGAAATTGTCGGCGTAGGACCAGTAGTTGGGCAGGTCCGACCGGGTGTGGTACCCCATCACGTCGGGCGGTTGCCCCCCCGTGCAGACGGGCCTGAACTGGTCGCCGCAGCCCGGCGCCGACGGGTAGAGGTTGAGTTGCCAGCCCTGGATGCGGTTGATAAAATTGTCCATCTTGCCGCCGTCGACCTGCGCGCCCAGGTCGGTCGCGGTGTGTGGGCCGCCCAGGTCGACGGCGGTGCGGTCGTGGTAGGGCTTGACGCACACCTTGTTCTTGGGGTTGACGTTGCAGACGGTAGGTACACCGTTCTTCATCGGGATACCGTTGGCGCCGGGGTAGGTCCCGAAGTAGTTGTCGAAGGAGCGGTTCTCCTGCATGATCACGACGACGTGCTTGATCTTGTGGATGCCGCCCGCCGTCGCGTTGCCCGCCGTCGCGTTGCCCGCCGTCGCGTTGCCCGCCGTCGCGTTGCCCGCCGTCGCGTTGCCCGCCGTCGCGTTGCCCGCCGTCGCGTTGCCCGCCGTCGCGTTGCCCGCCGTCGCGTTGCCCGCGTTCCCCCGCGCGATCGTGACCCCGACCGCGCCGGTGATAACGACGGCGCCGGCGAGGGCCAGCGCGAGGGCCGCCGCCCGGCGGCCCCCACGTGGAATACGCATGCTCATTAGCCCCTCCTCTCGATCGATGCGAGCGATGACTCCCGGTCTATCGTCGTGATCAGGCTGGAACGTTCTGATCAGGCCGCGTGGCGCGTGGACTGGAAACGAACATCGAGACATCTAATGGATAGCGTACAGGAGGGGTATTGGAAAATGATGAGAATCTGTGTGGGCGTGATCCTTGCGCCCGATGCGTACGCGCCGTGGCGCTTCACCTGGCGGCATAGCGGCGTCTGCGGGACGAGGTCGAGGCCAGCGCGAGCAGCAGCCTTGGTCAGGTCGAGGCGGAGGAAGGGATCGTCCGGCGCGCCGGCTTCCACCTGTGTGAGCAGACGCTCCCAATGCGGACGCCAGCGCCCTGCCGGCATCGCGGGCGCGACGCGCCAGGCTACAGGGATGGCGCACTCACGGTAGACCACGTTGATCGCCAGCACCGTGAATCGCTGTCCCCGCGTCGTGGCGTCCAGCGCCAGGGCAAGGCGGCGCTCGCCGGGGGCCACAGCGCCCGCACCCGACCCAACAGCGGCGCGAAGCAGACTTCCTTAGGGCGGGGAGCCCACGAAGGGCGGGGAGTGGCCAGTTAGCCATGGGTGGAGGGGGCGGGAAGGGATAAAAAAGGACGTCGTCGACTTTTCACGAGCCCTGCGCCAGGAGCGCCCGCGCTCCCATCGTTAGGCTATTCCAGGTATTCTTTCAATTTGCGGCTGCGCGAGGGATGGCGCAGCTTGCGCAAGGCTTTGGCTTCGATCTGGCGGATGCGCTCGCGCGTGACGTTGAACTCTTTGCCAACCTCCTCGAGCGTGCGGCTGCGCCCATCGTCGAGGCCGAAGCGCAGCTGCAGCACCTTGCGCTCGCGGGGCTCGAGGAACCCGAGCAGCTGCTCGACCTGCTCCTTGAGCACCTGCTGTGTCGCGATCTCCTGCGGCGCCATCGCGTCGTCGGGGAGGAAGTCACCGAGATGGCTGTCCTCTTCCTCGCCGATCGGGGTCTCGAGCGAGATCGGCTCGAGCGATATGCGCACGATCTCGCGCACCTTGTCGGCGGTGATGCGCTCATGCCCGGCGTCGGACATGCGCGCGGCGATCTCCTCGGGGGTCGGCTCGCGCCCCAACTCCTGGATCAGCTGGCGCGAGTCGCGCCCCATCCTGTTGATCGTCTCGACCATGTGCACCGGTATGCGGATGGTGCGCGCCTGGTCGGCGATGGCGCGCGTGATGGCCTGCCTGATCCACCACGTGGCATAGGTGGAGAACTTGTAGCCCTTGCGGTGGTCGAACTTCTCCACGCCGCGGATCAGCCCGATGTTGCCCTCTTGCACGAGGTCGAGCAGGCTCATGCCGCGCCCGACGTACTTTTTGGCCACGCTGACCACCAGGCGCAGGTTAGCCTCGGTCAGGCGCCGGCGCGCGTCAAGGCCCTCGTCGATCGCCCGCTGATCGTACCTCCAGCCGTCAAGGATGGCGCGGGCCTGCCCTGTTTCCAGGGGGCTACCCAGGACGTAGGCCAGCCGCGTGCACACCTGCTCGTCGGTGACGCCGGGATGGCTGCGCTCGTTCAGGATGTCCTGCGCCTCGTTCTCGCCCATCAAGATGAGGCGCACCAATTCGCGCACGGGGCGCGACTGGTCCGTCTCGACGCCGGCTACGTAGACGATCCAGCGGAAGTCTTCGAGCCCCTGGTCGTCAATTGCGCCGGGCTCGTCGATCGCGTCAGGCGCGCCCGGCGCCGGACTGGCCGCGAGGGCGACGGAAAATCCCAGCCCCGCGTTGACCTCGTCCGGCGCGCGTTCCTCGATCTCGACGCGCGCGACGAGGCGTGCGATGGCCGCGCACGCCTCGTCCTCGCCGAGGCCGCCGCGTATGGCCAAGCCCCGCACGATGCGTAGCGCGCGCGCGTTGCCCTGCTTGAGGAGGCGGAGGATGCTATCGACGGCGCCGTCGGGGTCGCGCCTATACAGGTCGCCGACCTCGATTAGCTCGCGCAAGAGTTCCGAGACCGTCGCGTCGTCCCCGGCATGCCGGGCGAGCTGGCGGACCGCCGCGCGCAAAAGGTCTTCCGGCAGCTCGACGATCTCCGCCCACTCGCGCAGGTCGAGCCCGCGACGGGACGAGATGACGGCGGGGTTCGCCCCGATGAATTCGTCGCCGTCCGCGGTCAACCAGACGCGCTTGATGCAGGACGCGAGGTGGCGCCGTGCGGTGTTCAACTCGATGTCGCCGCGCCGCATGGCCTCGGCGTAGGTTTTCTCCTCGATGCTCTTGAGCAGCCGCACACGGCCAATCTCGCGTAAGTACAGGCGGATGGGGTCGTCGATGAGGCTGATCTCCGCGGTCGCGGGATCGTCGTCCTCACCCTCGTCATCGAAGCCGTGCAATTCTCTCCTGGCCCCGGCGCCCCGGGGCGTCGGGGCCAGGAGGGCAGGCGCCTCGTCTCCGGAGAGCGATAGCGTCGCCGACACCGGCAGGGCGTCGGCGGGGATAGAGATCGTGTCCGCGCCGCGCTCGACGGTCGAGCCCCCGGCGTCGCGCTCGTCGTCGTCCAGGGTATGAGTTTGCACGATGGATCTCTCCTGCTGCACACCTGTAACCCTTGGGTCGCCCACGGTCCACGCATCGGTGTCTACCACGCCGAAACGGCGGGGCGCATGCAGGGTGGGGCGCCTGCTCGTGAGCTTAGACTACCAGATATAAAAGCTGTCAGCAATCAACTACGAGCAGTCAGGGCCATTTAGTTTTCCCCCTCACCCCCAACCCCGCCCACGAAAGGCGACGGGAAATGGCCGCCGCGCAGTCGGCGGCCCCCTCTCCCGCGTCAGGGAGAGGGGGCGGGGGTGAGGGCCGTGCGGTCCCGTCGAGAACTAAATGGCCCTGGAGCAATCAAGCCATCAGCCGTCAGCAGGCGCTGACGGCTGATGGCTTGATTGCCCGTGGCTAGCGATCGCGCTCGCCGCGCTGCAGGCTGGCCTGCGCCGCGGCCAGGCGCGCCACCGGCACGCGGAAGGGCGAGCAGGACACGTAGTTGAGCCCGATCTCATCGCAGAATTCGATCGAGCTGGGGTCGCCGCCGTGCTCGCCGCAGATGCCGAGCTCGATGTCCGGCCGCGCCTTGCGCCCGCCCGCGACGGCCTGGCGCATCAGGGAGCCTACCCCGTCGCGGTCGAGCACCTGGAACGGATTCTCGGGCAGGATCTTCTCCTCGACGTAGCGCAGGAGGAATTTGCCCTCGGCGTCGTCGCGTGAGTAGCCGAAGGTCGTCTGCGTGAGGTCGTTGGTGCCGAAGGAGAAGAACTCGGCGTCGCCCGCGATCGCCTCGGCCGTGAGCGCCGCGCGCGGTACCTCGACCATCGTGCCGATCTTGACGTGTACGCTCGTGCCCTGGACCCCCTGGATCTCCGCCACGATGCGCTCGAGGCGCTCGCGCACGATGCGCATCTCGTTGACGTGGCCGACCAGCGGGACCATGATCTCGGGCTTGGCGTCGACGCCCTCCTTGACCAGCTCGCACATGGCCGTGACGATGGCGCGCGCCTGCATGTCGATGATGCCCGGGAAGGTCAGGCCCAGCCGGATGCCGCGCAGGCCCAGCATGGGGTTCTGCTCGTGCATGGCCTCGACCTGCGCCAGCAACTCCTCTTTCCGCGCGAGCTCCTCCGGGTTGTCGCCGCGCACGCGTAACTCAGTGGTCTCGACCAACAGGTCCTGCAGGCTGGGCAGGAACTCGTGCAGCGGCGGGTCGATCAGGCGGATCACCACGGGCAGGCCGTCCATGGCGCGCAGGATGCCGCGGAAGTCCTCGGTCTGGAACGGCAGCAGGCGATCCAGGGCGTCCTGGCGCGTCGCGTCGTCCTTGGCCAGGATCATCTCCTGCACGATCGGGAGGCGCTCCTGCTGGAAGAACATGTGCTCGGTGCGGCAGAGGCCGATGCCCTGAGCGCCGAACTCGCGGGCGCGCGCAGCGTCCTGCGGGTAGTCACCGTTGGCCCACACCTGCATGCGGCGCTTCGTGTCGGCCCAGCCGAGCAGCGTCTGCAGGTCGGCCTCGTCCTTGAACGAGGGGTTGAAGGTGTCGAGCTTGCCGGCAAAGACCTCGCCGGTGGCACCGTCGATGGAGATGTCCTCGCCCTCCTTGATGACCGTGCCGCCCACGCGCATCTCGCCCTTCTCGGCGTCGATCGTGAGGTCGCCGGCGCCGGCCACGCAGGGCAGGCCCGCGCCGCGCGCCACCACGGCGGCGTGGCTAGTGGCGCCGCCGCGCGCCGTCAGGATGCCCTTGGCCACGATCATGCCGTGATAGTCCTCGGGCGAGGTCTCCGGGCGCACCAGCACCACGGCCTGCCCCTCCCTGGCCCACTCCTCCGAGCGGTCGGCGGTGAAGACGGCCTTGCCGGTCGCCGCGCCGGGCGAGGCGTTGAGGCCGGTGGCGAGCAGCTTGCCCTCGCGCTGCAGGCGATCCTTCTCCGCCTGGTCGAAGCGCGGCAGGAGCAGCTGCACGATGTCGGCGGCCGGGACGCGCTTGATCGCCTCCTCCTCGTCGATCAGGCCCTCGCGCACCATGTCTACGCTGCTCTTGACCCAGGCGGGACCCGTGCGCTTGGCCGAGCGCGTCTGCAACATGTAGAGCGTGCCGCGCTCGATGGTGAACTCGAGGTCCTGCACGTCCTTGTAGTGGCGCTCCATGCGGTCCGCGATGTCGGCGAACTCCTTGTAGACCGCCGGGGCGCGCCGCTCCAGCGCCGAGATCGGCTCGGGGGTGCGAATGCCGGCCACGACGTCCTCGCCCTGCGCGTCCATCAGAAACTCGCCGTAGAGCGTCCGCTCGCCAGTCGAGGGATTGCGCGTGAAGGCCACGCCGGTGCCGGAGTCGGAGCCCATATTGCCGAAGACCATCGTCTGCACGTTGACGGCCGTGCCCAGGCTGTCCGCGATCTTGTTGCGGCGGCGGTAGTCGATGGCGCGGCGGCCGTTCCAGGACTGAAACACGGCCATGACGGCGCGGCGCAGCTGTTCGCGGGGGTCGGTAGGGAAGTTCGCGCCAGTGCGCTCGCGCACGATGCCCTTGAAGCGGGCCACGACCTCTCGCAGGGCGGCCGCGTCGAGGTCGGTGTCGCCCGTCACGCCCTTCTCCCTCTTGATCCCGTCGAGGGCGTGCTCGAACACGTCGCCCTCGACGCCGAGCACGATCTTGCCGAAGAGCTGGATGAAGCGGCGGTAAGCGTCCTGCGCGAAGCGTTCGTTGCCGGTGAGGGTGGCGAGGCCGCGCGCCACCTCGTCGTTGAGCCCGAGGTTGAGTACGGTGTCCATCATGCCGGGCATGGAGAACCGGGCGCCCGAGCGGACCGAGACGAGTAGCGGGTTCGCGGGGTCACCGAACCTCTTGCCGGTGGCCTCCTCGACGTCGCGCAAGGCCTCCTGCGTTTGCTCCCACAGGCCGGGCGGGAGCTGGCGCCCGTTGTCGTAGTAGGCGTTGCAGGCCTCGGTGGTGATGGTGAAACCGGGTGGGACGGGCAGGCCGGCGTTGGTCATCTCGGCGCAGCCAGCGCCCTTGCCGCCGAGCAGATCGCGCATGCCGGCGTTGCCCTCGCGGAACAGGTAGACCCACTTCTTATCGGTGGTCGTGGCGCCCGACGGCGCCGTCGCGGTTTGAACCATGTCTCCTCCTCAGTTGCTAGTGTTTAGTGGCTAGTTACCTCTCCCAGCTAGCCGCTAGTCACTAAACACTAGTCACTAAACACTAGTCACTAAGCTTGTCGCGCAAGGCCGGCGCGAGCTCGGCGATGGGCACGCGCTCCTGCGCCATGGAGTCGCGCTCGCGGATGGTCACGGCGTGGTCCTCGAGCGAGTCGAAGTCGACGGTGACGCAGTAGGGCGTGCCGATCTCGTCCTGCCGCGCGTAGCGCTTGCCGATCGACTGCGTCTCGTCGTAGGTGATCATGAAGTGCGGGCGCAGGCTCTTTTCGACCTGGCGCGACAGCGCCGTCAGGTTCTCCTTCTTGGAGAGCGGGAGTACGGCCACCTTATAGGGGGCCAGATCTTTGTGCAGGCGCAGAAAGGTGCGGCGCTCGCCGTTGACCTCGGCCTCGTCGTAGGCGTCGCACATGAAGGCCAGCGTCGCGCGGGTCGCCCCCGCGGCCGGCTCGATCACGTAGGGGAAGAACTTCTCGCCCGTGCTCTCATCGACGTACGAGAGGTCTTTGCCGCTGAACTGGCTGTGCTGGCGCAGGTCGAAGTCGGTGCGGTTGGCGATGCCCTCGAGCTCGCCCCACCCCCAGGGGTAGAGGAACTCTACGTCGGTGGTGCCGGCGCTGTAGTGGCTGAGCTCTTCCTTGTCGTGCTCGCGCAGGCGCAGGTTCTCGCCCTTCATGCCCAGGCCGAGGTACCAGTCGTGGCGCTCCTTGATCCAGGCGCGGTAGGTGTCCTCGGCCGCCTCGGGCCGCACGAAGTACTCGCACTCCATCTGCTCGAACTCGCGCGAGCGGAAGATACTGTTGCCGGGCGAGATCTCGTTGCGAAAGCTCTTGCCCTGCTGTGCGATGCCGAAAGGCAGGCGCTTGCGCGTCGTGCCCTGCACAGCCTTGAAGTCGACGAAGATGCCCTGCGCCGTCTCGGGGCGCAGGTAGACGACGGCGGCGTCCCCCTCGACGGGGCCGACGAAGGTCTTGAACATCAGGTTGAACCGGCGCGGCTCGGTCAACTCGCCGCCGCAGTTAGGGCAACGATCGCCCTCGAGGTGGTCGGCGCGCCAACGCATCTTGCACTCTTTGCAGTCGACCAGCGGGTCTGTGAAATTCTCCAGGTGGCCGGAGGCGCGCCAGACCTCGGGGTTCAGCAAGATAGCGCTGTCGAGGCCGACGATGTCGTCGCGCAACTGCACCATGGCGCGCCACCAGGCCGCCTTGACGTTCTTGAGCAACTCGACGCCCAGGGGACCGAAGTCCCAGGTGCCGTTGAGGCCGCCGTAGACCTCGCTCCCCTGGAAGAAAAAGCCGCGGCGCTTGGCTAGCGAGGTGATCTTCTCGAAATCGACGGGCAAAAGTGTACTCTCCTTAGACGCATCGCGCTTGCCTATATATTACCCCATGAGCGGCCTATGGTTCAGGCGGCGGCAGTCCTGCGATTTCAATCGCAGGCCACCCCTCCCAATAGTCAGGCGCTCTCGACGCGGCGCAGCATGTCGAGGAACGTGGCCGCGTTGGGGCGGCGCTCCAGCAGGTACTGGATGTAGAGGCCGAGGGCGGCCTCGGCCTCGGCGAGCGCAGCCTCCGGGACGGCCACGGAGAGGAAAGCCTCGCCGCGCCCCTGCAGGTTACGCAGGAGCTTGAGCGCGTCGGTCGAAATCGGGTGGGCCGAGGCGTGGGCGGGGGCGCAGGCGGGGCAGAGCACGCCGCCGAGCGCCGGGTCGAACGCGTTGGCGCCCGGCTCGATGGGGGTGTCGCAAGAGAGGCAGGAGTGCAGCTGCGGCCGGTAGCCCGAGAGGGCCAGCAGCTGCAATTCGAAGAGGCGCAGGGCCGCGTCGGAGCGGGCCCCGGCGACTGCGACCGCCCCCACCCCCGCGACCGCGGCGTCGATGCGCTCCAGGGCGCGCACCAGCGCGCGGAACAACGCGGGGTTGGCCTGGCCGTCCTCAGTAAAGCGGTCGACGAGCTCGGCCACGTAGCAGGCCTTGGTGAGGGCGTCGAGACTCTCGCGCAGGCGCGGGAAGGTGTGGCGCGCCTGCCCCTGCGTCACGATCTCCATGTTGCGGCCGTGCACGAGCAGGACCGAGGCGTGGGCGAAGAGGTCGACGTGGCCGCCCAGGCGACTGGTCACGCGCCGCACGCCTTTGGCAATGGCGCGCACCTTCCCCTCGTCCGGCGTGTACAGCGTCAGGATCTTGTCTGTTTCGCCGTAGTCGAACCCCTTGAGGACAACCGCCTCCGCACGTGACGTCTTGGCCGGGCGCATACCCTAGTGTACCGCGTCGGCGGTCCAACGACAGATAACGACAGGCAGGGAGGGGCGG
>JAABUH010000749.1_pt1 | contig 42590 bp, 35 predicted proteins | sample 5559121 | NCBI WGS metagenome assembly JAABUH01 (sample SAMN10711871, study PRJNA513364) | rock metagenome | isolation source: Antarctica rocks | place: Antarctica: Victoria Land, Battleship Promontory nord | collected 2015-12-28
AGTCGACGGGATCGCGCAGTTCTCGCCCTGGGACAACTCCCTCATGGACCTACCTTGCCACGGACGGTGCAGCCACGTCCTACGGTGCCCCCGGCAGGACTCGAACCTGCGACCTCGGGATTAGAAGGCCCTTGCTCTATCCACCTGAGCTACGGAGGCGCGCCTGCCGGCAGCAGGCGGTGGTGAGCGTAGCGCGCGAGTCGCTACACCCCGGGCAGTGACCTGAACAGCGCAATCGTGACGGGTTGCAGCTCCGCCAGTACGGACGTCTTGGTTCGACCTGCGCCCGGTGAGCGCACCAGTCCGGTGACGAACGTGCGGTCCACGCTCACAGCGATCGCGGCGCCGCACGTGAATGCGCCGGTCTGGTTGGACACGTCGCACCACAGCCAAGTGCTGTTGCCGTCGGTTCGTCGCTCGAACGCCCCACCCGCGGCGGGGTGGGTGTGCACCACGCCGTCGAAGCTGATGCCATAACCCACGAGGAAACCGTCCTTGGGGCCGGAGCCCAGGGGCCACACACAGCTGTTGGCGTTGCCGCTCAGGGCAGCAGGGGCGCCGGTGACCTGGCCGAGGCCGGCACTGAGCTGGGCCTGATTGGCGATCGCGCACGGGGCGGGGCCATTGGGCTTCTTGGGAACCGCGATCCGCGGGCCGGTACTGGCCAGTTCCGCGGCGGCACCGGGCTTTCCGGCCGAGCTACTCGGCGCTGACGTGCTGCCGATGGCCCACCCGGACACTGTGTCTGTGCACCCACCGACCATGAGTAGCGCGGTCAGGGCCAGCGCTGCACCCGCACCCCGCCTACGCACAGCCCTCAGCGTATCGACCTGCGACGACGTGACGTGCGCAATGCTCCTACCCTTGCGGTCATGGCCCCGTTGGACACCGCCCGTCAATTGCCCCAGCGCTCGGGTGGGCTGCTGCTCGGCGCGGTAGGCCTCGCTGCGCTCATCGCGGCCGCGTTGGCCGCGCTGTCCACCACGCAGGCGCTGGTGTTGCTCGGGCTGCCCGACCCCGGTGTGCTCACCACCTATGGGCTGCCCGTGGTGCGGGCGGTGGGGGAGACCGCCGCGGTACTCGCAGTCGGTTCGATCCTGCTGTCGGCGTTTCTGGTGCCGCCCCAACGTAGTGGCGTATTGGATGTCGACGGCTACCGCGCCATGCGCGTCGCGTCAGCGTCCGCCACCGTGTGGTGCGTCTGCGCGGCCCTGCTGGTACCGCTCACCCTGTCCGACACCTCCGGTCAACCGCTGCGGCAAGCGCTGGACCCGGCGTTGATTCTGCGTCTGGTGGGTGACGTCGAAGTGAGCAAGGCGTGGGCCTGGACTGCGGGCATCGCCTTCGTGCTGGCGGTGCTGTGCCGGGTGACACTGCGGTGGCGCTGGACGCCTGCCCTGCTGGGTCTGGGGTTGCTCACGCTGGTCCCGCTGGGGTTGTCCGGGCACTCCTCCGCGGGCGGGTCGCACGATGTGGCCAGCAACAGCTTGGTATTCCACCTGGTTGCGGCCTCATTGTGGGCAGGAGGGCTGGCGGCGGTACTGATGCATGCCCGCCGCCGCGGCGCCCACGCAGACCTGGCGGTGCGCCGGTTCTCTCGGCTGGCGCTGGTGTGTTTCGTGGTGATGGGGGTGACGGGGGTGGTCAATGCCTCGGTGCGGGTGCCCCTGTCGGCGCTGTTCACCACCACCTACGGGGTGCTCGTCGTGGCCAAGGCGGCCGCATTGGTGCTGCTTGGTTTCTTCGGCTGGTCGCAGCGGCGACGTACCGTCACTGCCCTGCGGGCCGATCCGAGCAATCGCGCACCGTTCATTGCCCTCGCGGGAGTCGAGTTGCTGCTGCTGGCCTCCACCGTCGGATTGGCCATCGGGCTCAGTCGAACACCGCCACCCCAGGCCGGTGCAGTTCCTTCGCTGACCGAGGTGGAGCTCGGCTACAGCCTGAAAAGTCCGCCCACCGTTTCCCGGCTCCTTCTCGATTGGCGCTTCGACCTGGTCTTCGGCACCGCGGCGATCGTGCTCGCCGCGGTGTACATCCTGGGGGTGCGTCGGCTGGCCCGGCGCGGGGACGCCTGGCCGGTGGGTCGCACCGTCGCCTGGTTCGCCGGGTGCGCGGTGCTGTTGTTCGACACGTCCTCCGGAGTGGGCCGCTACTCCACGGCCATGTTCAGCGTGCACATGAGCTCACACATGGTGCTGTCGATGCTGGTCCCCGTGCTGCTTGCGCTGGGTGGTCCGATGACGCTTGCCCTGCGCGCCCTGCCTGCCTCGAAGGCAGATGCGCCACCGGGGCCGCGGGAGTGGCTGCTGGCCGCGTTGCACAGTCGGGTTTCCCGATTCTTCACGCATCCGCTGATCGCACTGGGCGTGTTCGTGGGCAGCTTCTATGCCCTTTATCTCGGCGGCTTGTTCGACGCCCTGGTCGGCTATCACACCGCGCACGTCCTGATGAACGCTCACTTCCTCGTCTCGGGTTACCTGTTCTACTGGCTGGTCATCGGCATCGACCCGGCACCGCGGAAGCTGCCGCCGGTCGGCAAGCTCGGCATGGTGTTTGCCGCGCTGCCTTTCCATGCCTTCTTCGGCGTCATCCTGATGTCATACGCGCACGTGATCGCGGGACCCTACTACCGTTCCCTGGGACTGACCTGGAACGCGGACCTGCTCGGAGACCAGCGACTTGGCGGCGGGATCGCTTGGGCCGCAGGAGAAATACCACTCGTCCTGGTGATGGTCGCGCTGCTGATCCAGTGGTCGCGCGCCGACGAGCGCACCGCCAGGCGCACCGACCGAGCAGCCGAGAGCAACGACGACGCCGACCTCGCGGCGCACAACGCCATGTTCGCCGAGTTGCGACGTCGAGAGGAAGAACACCAGCCCTCCTGACCCGTCGGCGGTGCTGCACACGCCCCCGACAGATCCCTTGGCCCGGGTCCGTTTCGAGGCTGGTTGTGCACATCGGGTGGGTTGTCCACACCGCTGGCCTGGAGCCGCTTGGCCGCCTCGGCGCCGGGCGCAGGCTCGTCTCACCGGTCATTGACGACCGGCGCCGACCGGTCCGCAACTTCTGCGCCGGCGGTCTGGGAAACGAGGAAGACCATGAACGAGACCAACGTGACTTTGGTGGGCACCGTGATCACCGACCTGCGCCAGCGACACACCGGCGAAGGTGCCCGGTTCGTCAAGTTCCGGATGGCCAGCAACGAGCGCCGCTTCGACCGGGTGAGCCAGGAGTGGGTGGACGGCGACAGCCTCTACGTCAACGTGACCTGCTGGCGCCGGCTGGTCAAGGGGGTGGGGGCCGCGCTCGGCAAGGGCGACCCGGTGATCGTGGTGGGGCGGCTGTACACCCGCGAGTGGGAGCAGGACGGCCACCGTCGATCGAGCATTGAGATGGATGCCACCGCGGTCGGGCCCGACCTCGCCCGGTGCATCGCGACGATCGACGGTTCCCGTAACACCGCCGACGCCGACAGTGCGGCGGGCTCCGATGAGGAGTTGATCGAGGCGCTTCCGGTCGAGGTGCCCGACGACGCCGAGGGTATTGGAGCGACCGTCACCGCCTAAAGGCCCCGGGTGAGACCGGCGCTCCCGCCCGCCGCGCCTGGTGCGGCGGGAGCGTGGTCTTCGGGTCTCGAGGGCACCACTAGGCTGGGCGACATGGCTGAGTTCATCTACACCATGAAAAAGGTCCGCAAGGCGCACGGTGACAAGGTCGTCCTCGATGACGTGACCATGTCGTTCTACCCGGGAGCAAAGATCGGCGTGGTCGGCCCCAACGGTGCAGGCAAGTCGAGCATCCTCAAGATCATGGCCGGCCTGGACCAGCCGGGCAACGGCGAGGCGTTCCTGGCGCCAGGCGCCAGTGTCGGCATCCTCATGCAGGAGCCCCGTCTCGACGAGACCAAGACGGTCCGGCAGAACGTCGAGGAGGGCCTCGGCGAGACGATGGTGCAGCTCAACCGCTACAACGAAATCGCCGAGCTGATGGCCACCGACTACTCCGACGCGTTGATGGAGGAGATGGGGGATCTGCAGGAGAAACTCGACCACGCGGACGCCTGGGAGATCGACTCCCAGCTCGAGCAGGCCATGGACGCGCTGCGCTGCCCGCCGCCGGACGAGGCGGTGACGCATCTGTCCGGTGGTGAGAAGCGTCGCGTCGCGCTGTGCGCACTGCTGCTGAGCAACCCAGATCTGCTGCTGCTCGATGAGCCCACCAACCACCTGGACGCCGAGAGCGTGCTGTGGCTCGAGCAGCACCTGTCCGCCTACGCCGGTGCAATCCTGGCCGTCACCCACGACCGGTACTTCCTCGACCACGTCGCCCAGTGGATCGCCGAGGTCGACCGCGGGCACCTGTACCCCTACGAGGGCAACTACTCCACCTACCTGGAGAAGAAGGCGGCGCGACTGGAGGTGACGGGTAAGAAGGACCAGAAGCTGCAGAAGCGACTCAAGGATGAGCTGGCCTGGGTGCGCTCTGGCGCCAAGGCGCGTCAGTCCAAAGGCAAGGCGCGCCTCGCCCGGTACGAGGAGATGGCGATCGAGGCGGAGAAGACCCGCAAGCTCGACTTCGACGAGATCCAGATCCCCGCACCGCCGCGGCTGGGCAACGTGGTGGTGGAGGTGAGCCACCTCGACAAGGGCTTCGAGGGCCGACTGCTCATCAAGGATCTGTCCTTCACCCTGCCGCGCAACGGCATCGTCGGAGTCATCGGCCCCAACGGCGTCGGCAAGACCACGTTGTTCAAGACGATCGTCGGGCTGGAGGAGCCGGACTCCGGCGAGGTCAAGGTCGGCGACACGGTGAAGCTGTCCTATGTGGACCAGGATCGCTCGGGCATCGACTCGAGCAAGAGCGTGTGGGAGGTCGTGTCCGACGGCCTCGACCACATCGTCGTCGGTCAGACCGAGATGCCCTCGCGCGCCTACATCAGCGCCTTCGGGTTCAAGGGGCACGACCAGCAGAAGAAGGCGGAGGTCCTCTCCGGTGGCGAGCGCAACCGGCTGAACCTGGCCATGACCCTGAAGCAGGGCGGAAATCTGATCCTGCTCGACGAGCCGACCAACGACCTCGACGTGGAAACCCTCGGTTCGCTGGAGAATGCGCTGGAGCAGTTCCCTGGCTGCGCGGTGGTGATCTCGCACGACCGGTGGTTCCTCGACCGCACCTGCACCCACATCCTCGCGTGGGAAGGCGGCCTCTCCGACAACGAAGCAGGGTGGTACTGGTTCGAGGGCAACTTCGAGGGGTACGAGGCGAACAAGATCGAGCGCTATGGGGCCGACGCCGCCCGGCCGCACCGGGTGACGCACCGCAAGCTCACCAGAGACTGACCGGGTGGTCGAACCGTACGAGTTCGCGTTGCAGCCACGCTGGGGCGACATGGATGCGCTGAACCATGTGAACAACACGCGCTACCTCGACTATGCGCAGGAGGCGCGCGTCGGCTTTTTCCTGGGGTTGATCGGAGCGAGCAGGGCACCGCTGGTGGTGGCGCGCCAGGAGATCGACTACCTGCGTCCGCTGGTATACAGCAATCAATCCGTCGTCGTCCAGGTTCAAGTCGAGGCGATCGGCACCCGCTCTTTCACGTTGTTGCAAACGATCAGGGAGCCTGGAGCCGATGGTCGGATCTATGCAAGGGTCGTGGCCGTCATGGTCGGGTTCGACCGCGCCTCGGGGGGTTCGCGTCCGTTGGGAGAGGACGAACGAGCTGCACTGACGGCTTTGCTCCCGTCCGGGTGAGTTGATCGGTCGTAGTTAGGGTGGGTGGAATCACACAAATCCCCCCAAAGGAGTGACCACCGCCGATGACCACACCGACGCCGCACGCACCCATCAACCGCGAACCGTCGGCGCTCGGCGAGCGTTACTTCCACCACGTACCCGATGATCAGCTGCGCAGGATCGACGCGGCGGCGGTGCTGGCCGCACATCGGGACTTGGCGACGAACCGCGCCGTGGGCCGCGGCGCGGTGCGGGTCCATCGCCCGGCGCAGGGGTGGCCGGGAGCGACGCCGGTGCTACAGGTGGTCACCGATGACATGCCCTATCTGGTGGAGTCGTTGTCCTCGATGGTGACCGACTCCGGGCTTGGCCTGCGCCAAGTTGTACACCCCGTGCTCGTGGTGCGCCGCGACTTGGCGGGCGCGCTGCGGGAGGTGCTCACCGAGACCTCCCCCCATGACGCGCCGCCGGGAACGGTGGTCGAATCATGGATGCATTTCGAGCTCGAGCCGGGCGCACCCGACAGCGCGCTCGACGAGCTGGCGGCCAACGCCGTTGGCCAGCTCCAGGACGTGCGTGACGTCGTCGAAGACACCGCGAAAATGCAGACCGTGCAGAGCGCGGTGGCGACCGAGCTGGGCGAGCTGCCGCAGTCAGAACGCTACCCCGCCCAGGAGGTCGCGGAAGCGGCGGAGCTGCTGCGGTGGATGGCCGATGGGCACTTCACGGTATTGGGCTACCGCCACTACCAAGTCAGTGCGGGCGTCACGGAGGAAGGGGCCGATGCGGTGCTACTGCGCGCGGTCCTGGGCAGCGGGCTCGGGGTGCTGCGCCACGACGAGCTGCAGGGGCGCGCCATCGAGGTCGGGGCCGACCGGCGCACGCTGATGGTGCTCACCCAGTCCTCGACGCCCACCAGGGTGTTGCGGGCGGTCTATCCCTACTTCGTCGGCATCGTGACTGTCGATGCCGACGGCGCCATCACCGGTGAACATCGCTTCCTGGGGGCCTTCACCGTGGCCGCCCTTACCGACAACGTGCTCAACATCCCGGTGCTGGGCCGCCGGACCCGCGCGGTCATCGAGCGCGCCGGCTACGACCTCGACTCCTATTCCGGTCAGGCCATGCTCGAGGTCGCGCAGACCTATCCGCGAACGGAGTTGTTCTCCACCGACACCGACACCCTCTACGACATCGTGACGGCAGTGGTGGCGCTCGGTCAGCAACGCGCGGTCCGGCTTTTCCTACGGGAGGACTCCTACGGGCGCTTTGTGTCCTGCATGGTCTACCTGCCACGCGACCGCTACACCACCAGGGCTCGCACCCGCATCCAGGACGTGTTGCTGCGGGAGCTCGGTGGGTCCAGGTTGGAGTACACCGCGCGGGTCAGTGAGTCGCCACTGGCTCTGGTGCACCTCACGGTGCAGACGCCGCAGCCCCGCAAGCTGGACGCTGAGCTGCGACAAGATCTGCAGGAGCAGATCGCGCAGGCCTGCCGCACCTGGGACGACCGTTTGCTTGCCGAGTCGGAGTCGACGCCGCGGCAGGCGCTTAGCCCTGGTGAGTTGCGCGGATACGTCGAGGCCCTGCCAGAGAGCTACAAGGAAGACTTCGCGCCCGAGCACGCGATTGCAGACATCCTGCGGTTGCAGGCCTTGCAGGAGGGCCAAATCGATGTGGCGCTGAACCGGCCCCCGGCCGATGTCGGGCACGACCTTCGGTTCACCCTGTACCTGGGCGGGGGCAGTGTCTCGCTGAGTCACATACTGCCGGTGCTACAAAGCATGGCCGTGGAGGTTCTGGATGAACGCCCCTACGGGGTGGTGCGCCCGGACGGGCTGCGGTGCTGGGTGTACGACTTCGGGCTGAAGGTCGACCCGAGGTTGATCGCCGGTGGCTCGGGGGGGCTGGCATCGGTCCGCACCCGCTTTGTCGCGGCCTTCACCGCAGCGTGGCAGGGGGCCGCCGAGGTCGACGGGTTCAACGCCCTGGTCCTGCGGGCAGCGCTGGACTGGCGTCAAGCAATGGTGTTGCGCGCTTTCGCCAAGTACCTCCGCCAAGTCGGCATGCCCTACAGCCAGTCCTATGTGGAGAGTGTGCTGATCGACAATCCACGGGTGTGTGCGGGGCTGCTGCACCTGTTTGCCGCGCGGCTGGACCCGGCGTCGCAACCCGGGCCGGCCAACACCCCCGAACAGGTGCACGGCGACGTCGCGGAGATCGCGGCGTTGATCGATGAGGTCACCAGCCTGGATGCCGACCGCATCCTGCGGGCATATCTGGCGCTGGTACAGGCCACATTGCGCACCAACTTCTACGTGGGCAGCGGCGAAGGCTGCCGTTCGTACCTCTCGTTCAAGCTCGACCCGCAGGCGCTCGCCGAGCTGCCCAAACCGCGCCCGCGTTTTGAGATCTTCGTGTACTCACCCCGGGTCGAGGGAGTACACCTCCGGTTCGGGTCGGTCGCCCGAGGCGGCCTGCGCTGGTCGGACCGCAGAGAAGACTTCCGCACGGAGGTGCTGGGGCTGGTCAAGGCCCAAGCGGTGAAGAACGCCGTCATCGTGCCGGTCGGTGCGAAGGGCGGCTTCGTCGTCAAGCAGCCCCCCGCTCCCACCGGCGACGCCAAGCGCGACCGCGAGGCCCAGCAGGCCGAGGGGATCGCGTGCTACCGCATCTTCATCGCCGGGCTGCTGGACTTGACGGACAACCTCGACCCGGTCTCAGGCACCGTGTTGCCGCCGCACCAGGTGGTGCGCCACGACCGGGACGACACATATCTCGTCGTGGCCGCGGACAAGGGCACCGCGGCGTTCTCCGACATTGCCAACGCAGTGGCCGGCGACTACGGGTACTGGCTCGGTGATGCTTTCGCCTCGGGTGGCTCGGCCGGGTATGACCACAAGGAGATGGCCATCACCGCGAAGGGCGCCTGGGAAAGCGTGAAGCGGCACTTTCGGGAGCTCGGCGTGGACACCCAGAACCAGCAGTTCACCGTCGTCGGTGTGGGTGACATGAGCGGCGATGTCTTCGGCAACGGGATGCTGTTGTCCGCGCACATTCGCTTGGTGGCGGCCTTCGATCACCGACACGTCTTCCTCGACCCGGACCCGGCAGTGGACAGCGCTTTTGCCGAGCGTCAGCGCCTGTTCGGACTCGGTCGTTCGTCCTGGGAAGACTACGATGCCGGCCTGATCAGCCAGGGCGGGGGTGTCTGGCCCCGCACGCTGAAGTCGATACCGATCAGCGGGCAGATGCGGACCGCGCTGGGCCTCGAGTCCGATGTGGACAAACTGCCGCCCGCGGAGCTGGTACACGCCATCCTGCTTGCACCGGTGGACCTGCTGTGGAACGGCGGAATCGGCACCTACGTCAAGGCGGGAGGTGAAACGCACGCCGAGGTGGGCGACAAGGCGAACGACGGCCTGCGGGTGAACGGGTCCCAGTTGCGGGTCAAGGTCGTGGGCGAGGGCGGCAACCTCGGCGTCACCCAGCGCGGGCGGATCGAGTTTGCCCGCGCGGGTGGGCGGATCAACACCGACGCACTGGACAACTCCGCAGGCGTCGACTGCTCCGACCACGAGGTGAACATCAAGATCCTGCTCGATGCGCTCGTCACCGACGGGAACCTGACCGCCGCCGAACGTAACCCGTTGCTGGAGTCGATGACCGACGAGGTTGCCGGGTTGGTGCTGATGGACAACGCGGGACAGAACGAGCTGATGGGCTTGAGCCGCTCCAACGCCGCACCGATGGTCGGAGTGCACGCGCGACTGGTCACGGAGCTGGAGCGGAACGTCGGCCTGGACCGAACCCTGGAGGCGTTGCCGACCAAAACAGGTTTTCGCGGCCTCGAGCAAGCGGGGCAGGGGTTGTCCTCGCCGGAGCTGGCGACCTTGATGGCCCAGGTGAAGTTGGCACTGAAGGGTGAGTTGCTCGACAGCGAGCTGCCCGACGCCCCCGCGTTCACCCGCCGGTTGCCGGAGTACTTCCCTGCCCCACTGTCGGAGCGCTTCGGAGACGCCATCGCCAGACATCCGCTGCGCAGGCAGATCGTGACCACCATGCTGGTCAACGAGGTCATCGGGACGGGCGGTATCGGGTTCGCGTTCCGGCTTGGCGAGGAGACCGGTGCATCGAGTACCGACGCCGTGCGCGCGCACACCGCAGCCACCGCGATCTTCGACCTCGCCGCGGTGTGGCGCGGCATCCATGGGCTAGGTACGCAGGTACCGACGGCGGTGAGCGACGAGCTGACGCTGCACGCCCGGCGCCTGCTCGACCGCGCTGCCCGGTGGTTACTAAGTAACCGTCCGCAGCCGTTGGCCGTGGGTGCGGACATCTCACGGTTCCGTGACCAGGTCGCGGAGTTGATGCCCGCGGTGGCGTCCTGGTTGCGGGGTCGTCAAGCCGACGCCGCCCGAGAGCAGACCGAACATTATGTTGAACAGGGTGTTTCGGAGGCTTTGGCGGCACAGGTGGCCGGGCTTCTGCACGCGTACGGATTGCTGGACATCGTCGACGTCGCCGATATTGCCGATCGGGAGCCGACCGAGGTAGCCGAGTTGTACTACGCGATCTCCGCCCACCTGGACGTCGACCACATGCTCACCGCGGTGTCCGAGCTGGAACGAGGCGACCGCTGGCACTCTCTCGCCCGGCTGTCGCTGCGTGACGATCTCTACGCTTCGCTACGCTCGCTCACCCTGGACGTCCTGGGTGGCACCGAACCCGACGAGTCCGCGGATGAGAAGATTGCCCAGTGGGAGCAGACCAATGCCTCACGCTTGGCGCGGGCGCGGTCGGCGTTGAAGGAGATCGGGGCGGCGGGAACACTGGACCTGGCCACGCTGTCCGTCGCGGTGCGACAGATCCGGAGCATGGTTCGGACCGCGGGTGCCGGATCGGTCACCGCGCGGTGATTGCGCAGACACAGTGGAGGTAGTGCGATGAAGGCCCCGTCGATCGGCGAGCAGGCCACCAACGGGGTGCGCACCAACGTGATGGTGCGCTGGTCGGACATGGACGCCTACGGGCACATCAATCACAGTCGGACGGTCACCCTGCTCGAGGAGGCCAGGGTGGAGACCGTGTTCAAACCGGGTTCGCCGAGTGGGACGTTGGGCGCCGGAGCGGTGGTGGCTGCCCTGCAGGTCACCTACACCCGGCAACTGGTGCACGATGACTCGCCGCTGCAGGTACTCATGTGGGTGTCGCGGCTGCGTGGGGCCGACTTCACCCTCAGCTACGAGCTACGCCCGGCCGGGGAGGACGAGTCCACCCGGCCGGCGGTGACGGCGAGCACCCAGATCGTGGCCTTTGACATTGCCGCGCAACGCCCCCGACGACTCACCCCCGGCGAGCGTGCCGCGTTAAAGCAGTGGCAACGTGGCTGAGCCGCCTGGTGTCCCCGTGGCTGAGCTGCGCATTGTCGACGCGGCCGAGCGGGCGGACCTCGCCAACTTCGTCGGGCGGGCGGTGCGGCTGTCCTCCTCGTCCATCGTGCGGCTGCGTCCCGGTGCGGAGGGCACCGTAGGCGTCTGGGCGTCCACGCGCTTCGACGTGATCGTGGCCCGCAGCGTGCGTGGTTCACTGCGCCCGGCGGACACCACCGTGCGGGCTCGCGAGCTGTTGACCGCTCTCGCCGTGCTGCAGACCGACGTGGTGCATCCCGGTCAGGCGATCGACGCCGAATGGCGGTCGGCGCTGCCCCCGGGCACGGGGTTCGTCCACGTCGACGACGTACCCGCCGCAGTCGTCACCGAACTGGTAGACCAGGGGGTAGCAGTGGCTCAGGAGCATCCGGGCCCCACCGGCGGCCCGTCGAGCGAGCTCCTGGACCAGCGAGTGCTCACCGTCCGCGGCGGCGGGCAGGATGTCGCGGTCCCGCTGCGGTGCCTCTTTGCGCTGAGCGGCATGGGCTTCGTCGGCGAGGGTCAGGACGAACCGGTACGGGTGCGCGTGACCCGCGGGTGGCTACGCCTGGACGCCCGCTACGGCTCGGTGCTGCGTCGTCGCCACCCACAGCTGCCGCTGCTGCTCAGCTGAGCCACACCGCGGCGTCCGCGGGTAGCCGCCCGTCGACGAGGTCCACGCTACTGAGCAGCACCTCGCCTGCAGGCATGGGCACGGCAACACCGGAGGTGTTCAGCGCGCACACCCTGCGCCCACCCCGACGGCGAAAAGCGATGCACCCCTGCGGTGCTCCGTACCATTCGACCTCCGTCCCCGTCTCCTCGCTCTCAGCGCGAAGCTCCAGTGCCCGCCGGTAGAGCGACAGCATGGAGTGCGGGTCTTCCAGCTGGACGTCGACCGTTCGATCGGCCCACTCGGCGGGCATCGGGAGCCAGGTGTCAGCACTGGAGCTGAAGGCGAACGGCGGCTGCTCACCCTCCCAGGGCAGCGGAACCCGGCAGCCGTCGCGTCCGCGCTCCTGCCGTCCGGAGGCCTCCCACACCGGATCCCGCAGCGCCGCATCCGGCAGCGCGACCTCGGGCAGCCCCAGCTCCTCGCCGTTGTAGACAAACACCACGCCGGGCAGCGCCAGCTCGACCAGCGCCATCGCGCGGGCCCGGCGGATGCCGGTGTCGCCGCCGCCGTAGCGGCTGACTTGGCGTTGTGCATCGTGATTGGACAGCGTCCACGTGGCGGGCGCTTGCACCCGCGCCACCGCGGCCAAGGAGTGCTCGATCGCCTCGCGCACCGCCGGTGCGTCGAAGTCGGCCTCCAGCAGGCGGAAGTTGAAGCCGAGGTGTAGCTCGTCGGGGCGCAGGTAGCGGGCGAAGCGCTCGTCGTCCCGGACCCAGATCTCGCCGATGGCCACCGCAGCGGGGTACTCATCGAGCACCGCGCGGATCATCCGGTGGATCTGGTGCACACCGTCGTGGTCGAATCGCAGATCTTCGTTGGTGTTGTGCAGCAGGCGGTTGTCGCTGACGGCCATGTCCGGCAGTCCCGCGGGCTTGGCCATGCCGTGGGCCACGTCGATGCGGAACCCGTCGACGCCGCGGTCCAGCCAGAACCGCAGCGTGTGGGTGAGGTCCTCGCGCACCTGCGGGTTCGTCCAGTCCAGGTCGGGCTGCGCGGCAGCGAAGGTGTGCAGGTACCACTGGCCGGGTGAGCCGTCGGGCTCGGTGACGCGGCTCCACGCCGAACCCCCGAAGATGCTCGGCCAGTTGTTGGGCGGTGTCGGGCCGTCCGGGCCTTGGCCGTCTCGGAACAGGTAGCGGGCACGCGCCGGGCTGCCGGGTGCCGACGTGAGCGCGGCGGTGAACCACTCGTGCTGGTCGCTGGTGTGGTTGGGGACCAGGTCCATGGTGACCTTGATGCCGTGGCGGTGGGCATCGACGATCAGGGCGTCCATCGCGGCCAGGTCACCGAAGACGGGATCGATGTCGCGCGGGTCGGCTACGTCGTACCCGTGGTCGACCATCGGGGAGCGGGTCACCGGACCGAGCCACAGGGCATCGACCCCCAGCAGCTCCAGGTAGCCCAGCCGACTGCGAATTCCCTCCAGGTCGCCAACCCCGTCGCCGTTGGAGTCGGCGAAGGATCGTGGATAAACCTGGTAGAACACCGCATCGCGCCACCAATATCGGGCGGCAGCGCCCCCGGACTCAGCGATCGGGTTGCGGCGCACGGAGGATCATCTTGCCAAACAACCGTTCAGGACGACGGTGCGGCAGCTTCCTCGGAGTTGACCAGACTGTGCGCGGCGGAGTCGAGGTAGTGCAACAACGCGCGGCGATGCGCCTCGTCCAGCCGGTCGGCGCCGATGGAGTCGACCGCCTGGTGCATGCAGCGCAGCCAGGCATCCCGCTCCCGCGCACCGATCACGAAGGGCATGTGCCGCATCCGCAGGCGGGGGTGTCCGCGTTGGTCGGAATACATACGCGGACCACCCCAGTACTGCTCGAGGAACATCCGGAACCGCACCTCGGCTGGGCCCAGGTCCTCCTCCGGGTAGAGCGGCCGCACGATCGGATCGACGGCGACCAGCTCGTAGAACCGCGCCACGAGGTCGCGAAACGTGTCGTGGCCGCCGACCTCGTCGTAGAAGCTCAGCGGTTCGATCTCGGCAGGCTGGGGCATGCTGACCATTCTGCCCGCGTCAGACCGGGGCCGCCTCAGGCGGGAGCCGGCACGAACGACCGACTCGGGTAGTGAGCGTGGATGCCTGTTCCTCGGAGCGGGCCACGTCCCCGGGCGAGGTCGTCCGCGAGAAGTAACACGCCACCGCTGCACGGCCGTCCACTGTGCATGCAACGGACTGCGGACACCGGATTTTGACAGAATAGACGTGCGCGGCCTGGCCAAACGTGGTCGACTGTGTATCGCTGTGACGCTATTCATCCTCACGGAGGTGGTGACTTGGTGCAGACCCCATACATCGTCCGCGCGGAACCGGCGCCGAGTTGGGGGCGTCGGCGCGTGCTGCTGCTCAATGCCACCTACGAGCCACTGACCGCCTTGCCCCTGCGTCGGGCCGCGGTGTTGCTGATCTGCGGGCGGGCGGTGGGTGTTGGTGGCGAGCTCACCACGGACGACCCGCCGGCGGTGATTTTGCATTCAGCGGCCGTCTCGGTGCGGGTGCCGTCGGTGATCCGGCTGCGCACCTATGTCCGCGTGCCCTATCGGGCGCGGATACCGATGACGCGAGCGGCGCTGATGCAGCGGGACCGCTTTCACTGCGCCTACTGCGGAAACAAGGCGGAGACCATCGATCACGTGGTGCCGCGCAGCCGTGGTGGGGCGCACTCCTGGGAGAATTGCGTCGCGTGCTGCGCCGGGTGCAACCACCGCAAGGCCGATCGACTGCTCGGCGAGCTGGGGTGGGCGTTGCGCTGTGACCTCACGCCGCCGAAGGGCCAGCACTGGCGGCTGTTCGCCACGGCGAAGGAGATCGACCCGTCGTGGCTGCAGTACTTGGGCGAGCCTGCGGCCTAGTCCGAGGACGCGCCGCGCCGCCGACCCGTGTCGCCCGCGCGGGCGGTGCTCGACTACCGTCTGGACGGTGACCATCGTGCAGACCGTGCTCGTGTACGTCGTGATACCCGCAGCGGTGCTCGTTCTGTTCGCTGCGTTGACCCTGTGGCCGAAGGCGCACAAGAGCACTCGCTACCGTTCCGGCGAAGGCTGGGACCACGCGCCGGTGTGGTGGGCGGCCAATCCCGACGGTGTCCCCACCGAGGCGGTCGCGACCACACCGGGTGCGCATGCCCTGGGCAGTGGTACCCATGAGCGCTCAGCGGGAGCGGTCGCCGGCGTGGTAGGAGGAGGAGCTCGTGGCACGTGGTGAGGTAGTCGCGGCATCCCGGGAGGACGCGCTGCCAGCGGGGCATGGGGTGGCGGACATGGGCAACGGGCGGCTCTCGATCGCTCGGCACTTCGGTCGCGCCGACGCGGAGCTCCCGTTCAGCACCCGCCAGCTCTCCCAGCTGGATGAGGCGCTGACGTTCTGCACCGGCGCCACCGGCATCAAGTTCAGCGTGTATCTGGGCGAGCTGGGGGCCGACAGCCGGGCTCGGGCGGAGGCGCTGCTGGCTGAGGGTGGCAAGGGCGTGGGAGATGCCGTGTTGATCGCGGTGTCGCCGGGCGAGCGGGTGGTCGAGCTGGTGACCGGCGCGCACGCCCAACGTCGGGTCTCTGATCGGACAGCGCGACTGGCTGTGATGGCGATGGTGGCCTCGTTCAAGGACAGCGATCTTATCGGCGGCCTGTTGGCCGCGCTGCGAATGCTGGCCGACCAAGCCGGACCCCGCCCGCGGTAACCGTACATTCAGCTGGCGTCGAACATCCGAGCCGCCAGGGAGCGCACCACCCCGGCGCGTCCTTCCGAAATCAGTCGGCGCAGCGCGGGCGGGTGCTCCTCGGCCAAGAACGCATCGGCGGCATCCACCGTCGACTGCCGCACCGACCACGCCGGGAACAGTCCGACCACCATCGTCTGCGCGACCTCGCTGGACCGGCGCGCCCACACGTCGGCGACCTCGTCGAAGTACCGGCGCACGTACGGCTGCAGCAGCTCCGCCTGTGCCGGGTGCCCAAAGCCGGAAATGATGGCGCGGCCCAAGGTGTGCGACAGTGCGTCGTCGTGCACGGCTCGCTGCCACGCCTGCTCCTTGGCTTCCGCCTGTGGCCGCAGCGCCCGGGCGCGCGCGCCGTGGCGCTCCCCGGCCGAGGTGGGGTCGCGGCCGACCTCGGCGTCGATCTCCGGAGTGTCCAGCCCGGCGGCGTCGAGCGCCCCAGCCGCGGCCAGTCCCTGCACCAACGACCAGCGCCGATCGGTATCGACCAACAAGCCGCTCAGCCCCGCCCCGGCGCGGTCGCCGTCCACCAGCTGGCGCAGCACCCGCTGGTGGGGTTCGGCCAGTACCGAGGACGCCAGAGCGGAGGTGAACACCAGTTGGTGGTCGGAGCCGGGTGCGGCGGCGCGAGCCAGTTCCAGCATCCGGTCGGCGAAGGCCGGCCAGCCGTGCTCGGCGGCCCAGATCGGGTCGGCATAGTTGGCCAGCGCGCTTTGCGTCTGCAGTAGCAGCCGCTGCACCACGCCTACCTCGGTCTCCCGATTCACCCCGGAGCTGACCAAGCTCACGAAGTCGCGTGCCTTCAGCTCGGCTTCCCTGGTCATCTCCCAGGCCGCCGACCAACACAACGTGCGGGGCAGCGGCTCGGCGATGTCACCGATGCGGTCGATCAGGACAGCGAGGCTTCGAGCGTCCAAGCGCAGCGAGCAATAGGTGAGGTCGTCGTCGTTGACCAGCACCAACTTGCCGCGGTGCACCCCGATCAGGTCGGCGACTTCGGTGCGTTCACCGGATACATCGAGCTCCACCCGTCGGGTCCGGACCAGCGACCCATCGGCCGCGTCGTCGTACACCCCAACCGCCAAACGGTGCACGCGCCGCTCACCGGCACCGGGGCGCGCGGGTCCCTGCACCACCGCGAAGGAGGTGAAGTTGCCGTCGTCGTCCGTGCTGAAGCTGGCGCGCAGGGTGTTCAAGCCTGTGGTCTTCAGCCACTGCGCGCCCCAGTCGGACAGATCGCGGCCGGAGGACTGTTCCAGTGCCCGCAGCAGGTCGGCGAAGGTGGCGTTGCCGTAGGCGTGCTCGGCGAAGTACGCGCGCAGCCCGGCCAGGAACGGCTCCAGGCCGACGTAGGCCACCAGTTGCTTGAGCACGCTGGCGCCCTTGGCGTAGGTGATGCCGTCGAAGTTGACCTCCACCGCTGCCATGTCCGGGATGTCCGCGGCGATGGGGTGGGTGGAGGGCAGCTGGTCCTGCCGGTAGGCCCAGCTCTTCTCCGCGTTGGCGAAGGTGGTCCAGGCGTTGGTGTAGGAGGTGTTGGCGGTCTGGCACAGCACCGAGGCGAAGGTGGCGAAGGACTCGTTGAGCCACAGGTCGTCCCACCAGCGCATGGTTACCAGGTCGCCGAACCACATGTGCGCCATCTCGTGCAGCACCGTCTCGGCGCGCCGCTCGTAGGAGGCGGCGGTGACCTTGCTGCGGAAGACGTAGTCCTCCAGGAACGTCACACAGCCCGCGTTCTCCATGGCGCCGGCGTTGAACTCCGGGACGAAGCACTGGTCGTACTTCCCGAACGCGTAGGGCAGGCCGAAGTTGCGGTGGTAGAAATCGAAGCCCTGCTTGGTTTCGGTGAACAGCCGCTCGGCGTCCATGTGCTGGGCCAGCGACGCCCGGCAGTACAGCCCCAGCGGAATGTCGCCGTGCTCGTCGGAGTACGTGTCGGTCCACACGGCGTAGGGACCGGCCACCAAAGCGGCCAGGTAGGTGCTCATCCGTGGGGTGGTGGCGAAGACATGCTTGCGTGCGCCAGCGACGTCCTCGACCTGCTGCGCCGCACCGTTGGACAGCACCTGCCAGTCTGCGGGAGCGCTCACCGTCAGGTCGAAGGTGGCCTTGAGGTCAGGCTGATCGAAGCAGGCGAACATTCGTTTGGCGTCGGCGGTCTCGAACTGGCTGTAGAGGTACACGGCGTCGTCGGTGGGGTCGACGAACCGGTGCAGCCCCTCACCGGTGTGGGAGTAGACGCAGTCGGCGACCACGGTCAGCTCGTTGCGCGCGGCTAGGCCGGTCAGCTCCAACCCCTGTTCCTCGTCGTAGCCGGAGACGTCGAGCTGAGTCCCGTTGAGCGTGGCGCTGTGCACCCGCTCGGCCATGACGTCCACGAAGCTCGCCGAGCCGGCGGTGGCGTCGAAGGTGACGGTGCTCGTGGAGGCAAAGGTCGCAGCGCCCGTGGTGAGGTCGAGCTCGATGCGGTACCCGACGACGTCGAGGACAGCCGCGCGCTGGGCCGCTTGCTCGCGGGTCAAGTTGGGAGCGGTCATACCGCCATCACATCATGGCAGCCGCGCCCGGCGCCGGTCGGGAAGAGGACAGCACCTCACGTCGTTGCTGCGGGGAGAAGGACACATCATCCAGCGAAGGGCACCACTCGTGAGCGAAACCGCCCGCAGCACCAAGAAGGACACCGTCGACTTCTGGTTTGATCCCTTGTGTCCCTGGTGCTGGATCACCTCCCGCTGGATCCTGGAAGTGGAAAAGGTTCGCGATATCGGGGTGAACTTCCACGTGATGAGCCTGGCGGTGCTCAACGAGGGCCGCGAGCTTCCGGAGAACTACGCCGAGCTGATGACGAAGGCCTGGGGCCCTGTGCGGGTGGCCGTTGCGGCTGCCGCCGAGCACGGCGACGCGGTGCTGTCGCCGCTGTACACGGCGATGGGCACCCGCATCCACAACCAGGGGAATCAGGACTTCGACGACGTCATTGCCCAGTCGCTGGCCGAGGCCGGGCTCCCGGCGGAGTTGGCCCGCGCCGCTGACAACACCGATCACGACGAGGCGCTCCGGGCCAGTCACCACCGGGGCATGGACGCGGTGGGCGACGACGTGGGTACGCCGACCATTCACATCAACGGGGTCGCCTTCTTCGGGCCGGTGCTCTCCCGGATTCCGCGTGGCGAGGACGCAGGTAACGTCTGGGACGGCAGTGTGCTGCTCGCCGGGTATCCGCACTTCTTCGAGCTGAAGCGCACCCGCCACGAGGACCCCGCGTTCGACTGACCCTCAGGAGAAGCTAGTGACTGCACCGACTGTGAACCTCACCGACCACGTGATCGACGGTCAGCGTCGCCAGGGCACCGGCGAGCGCATCGACGTCAGCAACCCGGCGACCGGTGAAGTCATCGCCAGCATCCCCGCAGGCACCGCCGAGGACGTCGACGACGCGGTACGAGCCGCCCGCAAGGCTTTCGCGACGTGGTCGCACGTACCGGTCACCGAGCGGGCAGCGGTCGTGCAGCGCATCGCTGAAGGCATCATGGCGCGGCGGGACGAAATCGCTGCGACCATCTCTGCCGAGATGGGCTCACCGCTGAGCTTCGCCACGGCCGTGCAGGCCTCCCTGCCCGCGGCCACCTCGGCAGGCGTGGCAGCGCTTGCCGAGTCGTTTCCGTGGACGGAGGAGATCGGCAACTCGCTCATCGTCCGCGAGCCCGTCGGCGTCGTCGGGGCGATCACCCCGTGGAACTACCCGCTGCATCAGATCGTCGCCAAGGTGGCGCCTGCGTTGTTGGCCGGCAACACCGTGGTGCTCAAGCCGAGTGAGGTCGCTCCCCTGAGCGCGGGCATTCTCGCTGAGATCGTGGAGCAGGCCGGGCTGCCCGCCGGCGCGTTCAACATCGTGCACGGCACCGGCGAGGTGGTGGGGGAGGCCATTTCCCGGCATCCCGACATCGACATGGTGTCGTTCACCGGGTCCACCGCAGCAGGCAAGAAGGTGAGCATCGGTGCTGCGGACAGTGTGAAGCGCGTGGCCTTGGAGCTCGGTGGCAAGTCAGCGTGCGTGGTGCTGCCCGACGCCGACTTTGCCATGGCGGCCAAGCTGGGACTGGGCAACGGCTGGATTAACGGCGGCCAGACGTGCACGGCGTGGACCCGGATGCTGGTCCCGGCGGACAAGCAGGACGAGATTGTGGAACTGCTCCGTGCGGCCGCCGCCAAGTACACGGTGGGCGACCCGACCGAGGCTTCCACCCGAATCGGCCCGATGTCCTCGACCGCCCAGCAGGAGAAGGTGAACGGCTACCTCGAACTCGGGGTGACCGAAGGCGCCACGGTCGCCTTCGGCGGCGCCGATACCCAACTTCCCAGCGGGGGCGCGTACGTCGCCCCCACCATTTTCGCCGATGTGACGACGGAGATGCGCATCGCCCAGGAGGAGATCTTCGGGCCGGTTCTTTCGGTGATGCCCTACACCGACCTCGACGACGCCGCTGAGATCGCCAACGCCACGGTGTACGGGTTGGCTGGCGGGGTGTTCGCAGCGGACACCGAGTCCGGGGTGGAGTTCGCCAAGCGGATGCGCACCGGACAGGTCGACGTGAACGGCGGCTCCTTCAACCCGGTGGCACCGTTCGGTGGTTACGGGCAGTCGGGCAACGGCCGGGAGCTCGGCCGCTTCGGTCTGGAAGAGTTCTGCGAGGTCAAGTCGATCCAGCGCTGAAAAGCTCGGCGGTCGGCATCTGCGAGACTGTGCGCATGCGCGTCTACCTGGGTGCCGACCACGCCGGCTTCGAGTTCAAAGCACAGATCATCGCGCACCTGCAGGACGCCGGGCACGAAGCGGTCGACTGCGGGGCGCACACCTACGACGCCGTCGACGACTACCCAGCCTTCTGCATCGAGGCCGCGCGGCGGACCGTCGCCGACCCGGGCAGTCTCGGGCTGGTCCTCGGCGGTTCCGGCAATGGTGAGCAGATCGCCGCGAACAAGGTGCCCGGCTGCCGAGCGGCGTTGGCCTGGAGCGTGGAGACCGCGCAACTCGCCCGTCAGCACAACGACGCGCAGGTGCTCGGGATCGGCGGCCGGATGCACACCCTGCCCGAGGCGCTGGCCATTGTGGATGCCTTCTTGAGCACGCCGTTTTCGGGCGAGGAACGACACCAGCGCCGCATCGACATCCTCACCGAGTACGAGCGCACCGGTACCCCGCCCGCGCTGCCCTGACGGTCGGGCGCTCGGCGAGAGGTACTCCACGGTCGTTGACCGCCTTGCCGGCGACCGTGAGGTACCCCTCGGTGGCCGGGCTTAAGCTTCCGGTTCGACGGCCCGCACGCGGCCACGAAACGAGGCCGCCGGCCAGCAGCGTGCCTGACCCATGCCGATGCAGTCCATGCCCCCGGACTAGTGCGGGCGTGCACCGGCCGTGATGAGGTCCAGCGTCGAGCCCATCTTGGTGAGGTCCTGCAGGATCTGCCGCGAGGTCGGGGTGACGTCGAGAGAGACGCCGCCGTCGGTTTGGCGGCCATTGCTCTCGTGGACGCCACGCCCTGGCCGTACAGCGTCACAGTGCACCTCGCGGCGTGGGCCGGGCTACGTGCGGCGGAGCTGTGCGGTCTACAGGTGGGCGACGTGGAACTACCCGCGCCCACAATCAACCCCAACGCGCCCGCGAAGCCAGGATTGGTGCGGGTAGCGCGGACGGTGATCGTGCTCGATGGGCGCTGACGTGCGACGACACACCCAAGACCAAGGGGAGCCGTCGCCGCGTACCGCTCACCCCCGCGACGGTTGCGGTGATGCGGGACTACCTCGCGGAGCACCCGCACGGCCCGACGAGCGCGGACCCAGACCCAACCGCACCGTTGTTCCCGTCGATGCGGCTCATCGCAGAGAAGCCGACTGGTGTGAAGGCGACCGACGCGGACGGGCGACGGATCGTGGCGCGGGCTGAGCACGTGTTGGCTGGACTATCGGTGGCGGATGCCGAGGCTCGGCTCAGGTTGGACTGGACGGCTTCGCTTCGCCATGGCACCTTCTACAAGGCCGTCTATCGGCCTGCGGTGCTATCAGCGAACCGCCTCACCCCATCGGGTGGACTACCGCCCGAGCTCCGGTTCCACGCGCTGAGGCACACGTATGTCTCGCTGTGCGTCGCGGCGGGCATCCCGGTACTCGCGATAGCCAGGTACGCCGGTCATTCGAAGGCGACCACCACAATGACCGTATACGCGCACCTGTTCGAGGACGACCACAGCGACGCGATGGCCGCGCTCGGCGCGATGGCGACACCGCGCCAGACCGCTGAGAACGTGGTGCCGATCCGACGCGGAGCGGTTGGCTGACGCGGGGGTTAGAGGTTTGCCCTACGTTGGCTCGAACTGGAGTGCACCTTGGGTCCAAGCAGTGACGTGACTCAGTTGGACACGAAGGTACGGCTGCCTGAGAGATGATCCGCTGCCCGGAGTCGCACACGTCACATCTTTGAGGTGCATAAATCCGAGCGTGGAAACGGCGCGGCGCTCGGGGTCATCAATCTTCCGCGCGTAGACCTCAACGACATTGTCGAAGAGGTTCGCATACACGTCGGCGGCACGAGTCACCTCAGGCTCCTTCTCCGCCGCAGCACCCCGGATTGTAGAGGCGATCCAACGGAAGTACTCAGCGCCGGAAGTGATCGTCCCTGAGGCGAGACCCCATGGAAGATAGAGGACCACGTCCATACTGACTGCGTCGGACCAATCGGCAAGATGCTGCAGGACTGCGTCCGGCCGAGTGAACATGTCCTCGGTCAGCTCCGGCTCAAGCCGCTCGGGCGAGTTCGGAGGGTCGGGTTGCTGGTGATCAGCTTCATCGCTCATGCCGACGAGTATCGCAGTGGGTACCGACAGTTACAGGCTCACGCGGACTCGGCAACGTGGTTCCGATCCGACGCGTATGGGCTAGTCGCGGTCGCCCTTGCCCAGGTTGCAATCGGCGCACAGGCTCCGCAAGCTGTTGAGCCGGGTCTTGCCGCCTCGGGAGAAGGCAAGGACGTGGTCGACATGGAGTTGGCACATCAGGTCGGTGGCTGGCGACCGACCGCATATGACGCAGCGGAACCGGTCACGCTTCAAGACCTGATAGCGCATGCCCATGGCGATGGTGCGCTGGTCTTCGTGGCGAGGCTTGGCAGCGGTTGGCGCAGTCGTCGCTGACGCGGACGCTTCGACCACGCCAGCCGATATGTCGCTGTTCACGCGGTCCACGAACGCCTGCACCGCCCTACCCCACGATCCAAATTTCGCTGTGTATCCGCTGTTGGTGATTCGTGAGGGCGCTTGGTTCATCTCACGATACTTCGGCTGGCGTCCGTGGTACGTCCAGACTTCGAGGATGTTCTCGAAGTAATCGCTGTCTGTCCAGCGACGTGCGTTATTGGATAGTTGGAGCCCAGCCGCTTCGAGCGCCGCCCGCCATGACCCAAATCTACTGATCACTGCACGCTCGGCAATTACCTCTGCGTGTTGTGCGAGATCAACACGTGTAACTGTCGATCTACCGACCACCTTCGCGACGCGCTGAAGCTCGGCAATCACGTCGTCGGCGGTGACGGATCGGCCTCGCTGTTCGCGCATCTTTGTGCTTACGGGCCTGCCGCTGTAGCGCTCACCGTGCCCGGCAAGGTCGAGTGCGTTCCGCCAACCACCGAAGCGCCGCATGACCGTGGACGACGCGACTCGCGAGCAACGATCGAAGGCCGCGCGGGTAAGAACCGCGTCGGGTACGAGGTCCGCCACCCGCCGAAGCTCCGCGAGCAGGCTCTCATCGTCGTACGAGACGAGCGTTGCCATTTCGAACCTCAGCGCACCGGCGTCTGTCACAAGGCCGATCATCGCACCTCGTACCTACCGGCAACGGGACGCGCCGCCTCGCTCGCGGCGTATCCGCGGCGTCATCGGGAGCCCGTAGACCCGCTCCGACCTGCCAAAACGTCTCTACCTGCGGGAATCGAGAGCGGGCGACGGGAATCGAACCCGCGTAATCAGTTTGGAAGACTGAGGCTCTACCATTGAGCTACGCCCGCATGCACCCCGGCCGGCAGCCGCGTGCGGTGTCAGAGCCTACCCAACGGCCCAGTAGGATCGTCATGACGGGGTGTGGCGCAGCTTGGTAGCGCATCCGCTTTGGGAGCGGAGGGTCGCAGGTTCAAATCCTGTCACCCCGACCAGGTTCGCCCTGGAACGTCTTGTGAAGGATCAACCCGGTCCGAATTTCCGTCTGATCTGAGGAGCATGTCTGTGAAGAGCACCGTCGAGCAGCTGAGCCCGACGCGGGTCCGCATCAACGTCGAGGTGCCCTTCGAGGAGCTGAAGCCCGACTTCGACGCCGCGTACAAGACCCTGGCGCAGCAGATCCGCCTCCCCGGCTTCCGCCCGGGCAAGGCTCCGGCGCGCCTGCTGGAAGCCCGTGTCGGCCGCGGTGCTGTGCTGGAGCAGGTGATCAACGCGGCCTTGCCCAAGAAGTACTCCGAGGCGGTCACCGAAGCCGACCTCCGACCGCTCGGTCAGCCGGAGATCGAGGTGACCAAGCTCGAGGATGGGCAGGAGGTGGCCTTCACCGCGGAGATCGACGTACGCCCGGACATCACGCTGCCCGCCTTCGGCGAGCTGGCCGTCACCGTCGACCCGATCGAGGTCGCCGACGACGACATCGAGGAGCAGCTGCACTCGCTGCGAGCACGCTTCGGCACCCTCACCGGCGTCGAGCGCCCCGTGCAGGACGGCGACTTCGTGACCCTGGACCTCTCGGCCGCCGTCAACGGCGAGGACGTCCCGGAGGCCTCCACAACGGGGATGTCCTATGAGGTCGGCTCAGGCCAGCTCATCGAGGGCATCGACGAGGCGTTGATCGGGATGTCCGCTGGAGACACGGCCGACTTCACCACCGCGCTGCTCGCCGGCGAGTTCGCCGGGCAGGACGCGGTGGTCAGCGCAGTCATCGGCACGGTCAAGGAGCGCGAGCTGCCCGAGGCCGACGACGAGTTCGCCCAGCTGGCCAGCGAGTTCGACACCCTGGAGGAGCTCAAGTCCGACCTCCGCGTGCGGGTGAACCGGGTCAAGCAGGTCGAGCAGGCCACCGACGCGCGGGACAAGGTGCTCGAAGCGCTGCTGGAGACCACCGAGGTGGCACTGCCGGAGGCCGTGGTTAAGGCCGAGGTCGACTCACGGCTGCACGACGCCGTTCACCCCTTCGACCACGATGAGGAGAAGTTCGCCGCCTCGCTCACCGCGCAGGGCAGTAGCCGCGAGGAGTTCGACGCCTCCGCTCAGTCCGAGGCCGAGAACTCGGTGAAGACACAGCTGTTGTTGGACGCACTCGCCGAGGCGGAGAACACCACCGTCGACAACGATGAGCTCACCGAGCGGATCGTCTACCAGGCCCAGCGCTACGGCGTCACTCCCGAGGAGTACATCCAGCAGGCGCAGCAGGCCAACCAGCTCGGCGCGATCTTCGCCGACGTGCGCCGTGGCAAGGCCCTGGCCGGTGTGGTCGCGCAGGCGACCGTCACTGACACCGCGGGCAACGCCGTGGACCTCGACGAGCTGCTGGGGCGTAAGCCCGCTGACGCAGCGGCGGAGGACGAGGCTGAGGACAATGACGTGATCGAGGGCGAGATGGTAGAGAACGACCAGCACTCCTGACGCTGACAGCGAACAAGGGCGGTACCGGGACTCCGGTGCCGCCCTTGTTGGTTAGGGTCAATGACAGTCTCAACCCACACTGGAAGGCAGGCCCGCACGTGACGCCGCAAAACCCCCAGATGGCAGCCACCACTGGATTGAACCTCAGCGACTCGGTTTTTGAGCGCCTGCTCCAGGAACGCATCATCTTCCTGGGGACCCAGGTCGACGACGAGATCGCCAACCGGTTGTGCGCGCAGATTCTGTTGCTCTCCGCCGAGGACCCGACCAAGGACATTTCGCTGTACATCAACTCACCCGGCGGCTCCGTCACGGCGGGCATGGCGATGTTCGACACCATGCAGTTCGCCGAGTGTGACGTGGCGACCTACGGGATGGGGCTCGCCGCGTCGATGGGCCAGTTCTTGCTCGCCGCAGGCACCAAAGGCAAGCGATACATCCTGCCGCATACCCGCGTGCTCATGCACCAGCCGTCGGCCGGTATCGGTGGTTCGGCCACCGACATCGCCATCCAGGCCGAGCAGTTCGAGCACACCAAGCGCGAGATGAACGAGCTCCAGTCGCAGTTCACCGGCCAGACGGTGGAGCAAATCGAGAAGGACTCGGACCGCGACCGTTGGTTCACCGCGGCCGCAGCGCTGGAGTACGGCTTCGTCGACCACGTCATCGCCCGCGCTTCGCAGGTCGGTGGCCCCGGCTCGGCATAGGTGCCCACGGCCGAGCCCGATGCCAAGCTACAGACCAAACTGACGGAGACATCATGACCAGTTCGCCCCAGTCCGGATTTCAGATGCCCAGCTCACGCTACGTGCTCCCCTCATTTGTCGAGCGCACCAGCTACGGCATGAAGGAGTCCAACCCCTACAACAAGCTCTTCGAGGAACGCATCATCTTCCTCGGCGTGCAGGTCGACGACGCATCGGCCAACGACATCATGGCGCAGCTGCTGTGCCTGGAGTCCGACGACCCCGACCGCGACATCACCATTTACATCAACTCGCCCGGTGGCTCCTTCACCTCGTTGATGGCCATCTACGACACCATGCAGTACGTCCGCGCCGACATCCAGACGGTGTGTCTCGGCCAGGCCGCGTCGGCGGCGGCGGTGTTGCTCGCTGCTGGCACACCCGGCAAGCGCCTGGCGCTGCCCAACGCCCGGGTGCTCATCCACCAGCCGGCCACCGAGGGTATGTCCGGTCAGGTGTCCGACCTGGCGATCCAGTCGGCGGAGATCCAGCGCATGCGTCGCCTGCTGGAGACCACGCTGGCCCACCACACCGGTCGCGAGGCCGACCAGGTGAAGATTGACATCGAGCGGGACAAGATTCTGACCGCCGAGGAAGCCAAGACCTACGGCATCATCGACCAGGTGCTGCCGTACCGGAAGCTGTCGGCGCAAGCCTGAAATCGCTCCGACACGCCGCCCGATCGCATGTGCGGGCGGGCGGCAACTCGGCCAGGCACGCTGTAGCCCCGTCGGTATCGGACTCTCGGCACCCCGGTTTGTCGGGGACGACGGGTAGCGTCAGCGCAGCAGAGGCTTTTGGGTGACTGGCTTCTCGGGACAGGAAAGTGAGACCACAGCTATGGCACGCATCGGCGACGGCGGGGATCTGTTGAAGTGCTCTTTTTGCGGCAAAAGCCAGAAGCAGGTCAAGAAGCTGATTGCCGGGCCCGGGGTGTACATCTGTGACGAGTGCATCGACCTGTGCAACGAGATCATCGAGGAGGAGCTCGCCGAGTCCGGTGAGGTCAAGCTCGAGGAGTTGCCCAAGCCCAACGAGATTCGCGATTTTCTGGAGAAGTACGTCATCGGCCAGGACACGGCCAAGCGCAAGCTCGCCGTCGCTGTGTACAACCACTACAAGCGCATCCAGGCTGGCGACAAGGTGCGCGACCCACGTGATGAGAACATCGAGCTGGCCAAGTCCAACATCCTGATGCTCGGGCCCACGGGCTGCGGCAAGACCTACCTGGCGCAGACCCTGGCAAAGATGCTGAACGTGCCTTTCGCCATCGCCGACGCGACCGCGCTCACCGAGGCCGGCTATGTCGGCGAGGACGTCGAAAACATCCTGCTCAAGTTGATCCAAGCCGCCGACTATGACGTCAAGCGCGCGGAGACCGGGATCATCTACATCGATGAGGTCGACAAGATCGCCCGCAAGAGCGAGAACCCCTCGATCACCCGCGACGTCTCCGGTGAAGGCGTGCAACAAGCCCTGCTGAAAATCCTGGAGGGCACTCAGGCCAGCGTGCCGCCCCAGGGTGGGCGCAAGCACCCGCACCAGGAGTTCATCCAGATCGACACCACCAACGTGCTGTTCATCGTGGCCGGCGCCTTCTCCGGGCTGGACCGCATCGTGTCCGACCGGGTGGGTAAGCGTGGACTGGGTTTCGGCGCGGAGGTGCATTCCAAGATCGAGGTGGACACCGTCGACCGCTTCGCCGACGTGATGCCCGAGGACCTGATCAAGTTCGGCCTCATCCCCGAGTTCATCGGACGACTGCCCGTGCTGGCCAGCGTCACCAACTTGGACAAGAAGTCATTGGTGACGATTCTCAGCGAGCCGAAGAACGCGCTGGTCAAGCAGTACCAGCGCCTGTTCGAGATGGACAACGTCGAGCTGGAATTCGATGATGACGCACTGGAGTCCATCGCGGACCAGGCCATCTTGCGCGGCACGGGTGCTCGTGGGCTGCGCGCGATCATGGAGGAAGTGCTGCTGCCGGTGATGTTCGACGTCCCCAGCCGCGACGACGTCGCCAAGGTGGTCATCACCGGTGAGACGGTGCGGGACAACGTCCTGCCGACCATCGTGCCCCGCAAGGCCCCACGTGCGGAGCGCCGCGACAAGTCCGCCTAGCCGCTGACCACGCCCCATCCCAAGGGCATCACGTGACCTGAACGCCTGATCCGAGGCCCCACGAGGGCGTTCCGTGACCTCAATGCCCGTCAGGGGGCTGCGCCAGGACGCGGTCACCGCGGGAGTACACGTTCATGGTTGCGCCGCGGAGGAAGCCGACGACGGTCACTCCGGCCTCCGCAGCCAGCTCCACCGCCAGCGAGGACGGGGCCGAGACCGCAGCGAGCACCGGGATCCCTGCCATCACGGCCTTCTGCACCAGTTCGAACGACGCCCGGCCGCTGACCATCAGCACACAACCTGTCAACGGAACGCGGCTCACCTGCACCGCCCAACCTATCGCCTTGTCCACCGCATTGTGTCGGCCCACGTCCTCCCGCGCCACGAGCAGTTCCCCGGCGGTAGTGAACAGCCCGGCTGCGTGCAGGCCCCCGGTGGAGTCGAAGACCTTTTGCGCCTCGCGGAGCTTGTCCGGCAGGTTCGCAAGCACCGCCGTGGTGACCGCAGCTGTGTCTGTTGCAGGGGAGTAGCGGCTGCTGAGCTTCACCGAATCCAGCGACGCCTTGCCGCACACCCCGCACGACGACGTGGTGTAAAAGTTTCGCTCCACGCTCGCCGCGGGAGGCGCCACCCCCGCAGCCAGGGTTACATCAAGGACGTTGTACGTGTTGCGTCCCAGCTCATCGACCCCGTCGCAGTAGCGGGCCACGGAGATGTCCTGGCGGGAGCCGATGACGCCCTCGGTGAGCAGAAACCCGTGCGCCAGGTCGATGTCGTTGCCGGGCGTGCGCATGGTGACCGCGAGCGGCCGTCCGCCCACCCGAATCTCCATCGGCTCCTCGACGGCGAGGCTGTCCGGCCGCGACGTCTCGCCGTCGGCGGTGATGCGGCGCACAGGGCGCCGGGCGGTGACGCGTCCCATGGCTAGTCCGTGACCTGGTGGTGCCCGGCCGCCCGCAGCGCCGCGCGCAAGGAGTCGGCGGCCTGGTCGAGGCTTTCCGGGCTGGGCGAGGGGTCGGCGTTCGCGAAATTGACCTGCGAGAGTTCGCGGTAGGGCACGAGGTGGATGTGGCAGTGCGGCACTTCCTCGCCGACGACAAGCACCGCGACCTTCACCGGTGCGAACGCCTCTTGCTGCGCCTGGCCGATGCTCTGGCTGACGCGCCACAGGTGAGCGGCGATGTCCGCGGGTAGGTCGATCCAGTGATCGACCTCAGCGATCGGCACGACGAGAATGTGCCCGGAAGCGAGCGGGTTGATGGTGAGGAAGGCGGCGCAGACGTCGTCCCGCCAGACGAAGCGCCCGGGGAGCTCTCCGCCCAGAATGCGAGTGAACAGGGTTGCCATGAGCTGAGCGTAACCAACGAGGATGCACGCTTGCCGGCGCTCGACGCATCGAACCGGCCGTTCACCCGTGGTCCGGACACCAGGGCCGATGCACCTTGTGGCTTATCCGAATCGTTGATAGTTGTGTTTTCAGTGATCGATGCCACAATCAGCCTGATGCAGCGCGTGGCGAGGTCGATGGTCGGCCGTGAGGAAGGAAAGGTGGTCCGGCATGACGAGGACCCCCCGGTGCGGGCGTCACCGAGAGCGACATCGACTGCCGCGGCGATAGCGCGCTACGTGACGGCGCTGTCGTCGACGCGGGCCACCAATTAGCGGCTCCGCCAGAACAGCGCTAGCGTCCGCAGTTCCGTGCATGTTCGGATCGCCACTTGTCCGTCAGACAGGAAGAACGGTTATGTCGCAACCAGCCACCACCACCAGTCGAGGGTCACGTAGCTCCGCGCAAGGACGCTGGTGGATCGTCGTCGCTGCCCTCCTGCTGCAGTTCTCCATCGGTGCCGTCTACGCGTGGAGCGTTTTCAGCACGGCGCTGAAGAAGCCGGCGGCCATGGGTCTCTCCAACCCCCAAGCGTCACTGCCGTTTACCGTGACTATCGGCATGATCTTCATTGGCACGTACATCGGCGGCCGCGTCCAAGACAAGGTCGGTCCCCGACCGGTTGCGTTGACGGGCGGTGTCATTTATGCCCTCGGCTGCGTTCTGGCGTCGTTTGCGCAATCCCATGACGACACCCAGCTCTGGCTGCTCGTGCTCGGCTACGGCGTGATCAGCGGTTTCGGACTCGGCCTTGCCTACATCGTGCCGATCGCGATGCTACAGAAGTGGTTTCCCGACAAGCGGGGCCTCATCACCGGGTTGGCCGTCGCCGGATTCGGGTTCGGTGCAGTACTGACCGCACCGGTCGCGCAGTGGCTCATTGCCATGCGTCCCGGCACCCCGAACTGGGCCTTTCTCCCGCTGGGGATCGGCTACCTCGTGTTGTCGCTCGCCGGTGCCTCATTCTTCCGTAACCCACCGGCGGGCTACTCCGTGCCGGGATGGGTTCCCGCCACCACAGGTCGGGTGCGCGACAGCGACAAGCAGTACAGCGAGAAGGACGCGCTGCGCTCGCCGCAGTGGTACCTGTTGACCGCAGTGTTGACGCTCAACGTCACGGTGGGCATCGCGCTGATCGCGCAAGCCAACTCGAGCGCGCAGGACATCGCCGGCTACAGCAAGGCCGGTGCGGCCACACTGGTCGGTGTGCTCGCCCTGTTTAACGGTGGAGGACGCATCTTCTGGGCGTGGATTTCGGGCATGACCGGGCGCATGCTGGCCTTCGGCCTGATGCTGGCGCTGCAGGGTGTCTGTCTGCTGCTCATCCCGCACGCGAGCGGGGCCGCGTTGTTCTTCGTCCTCGCCGCCATCATCTACCTCTGTTACGGCGGTGGGTTCGGCACGATGCCGGCTACGGCCGGGGACTTCTTCGGCGTCCGGCACGCCGGGGCGATCTACGGGCTGATGATCGTCGGCTGGAGCCTCGGCGGCATCGTCGGTCCGCCGATAATCTCTGCGCTGATCGGTTCAGACAAGTCCTACACGCTGGGGTACACCGTGATGGGCATCATTGCGCTGGTTGCCCTGGTGCTGCCGCTGATCACCAAAATGCCCCGCCCCAAGGAGGGGCAGCCCGCCGGGGAATCCTCTGATGCGGCCGGTAAGGCTGTCGCGACGTGAACTAGCCAGGCAGTATCGGGCGGCCCTCCGGGCTGACTGTTCCTGTGCCGCGTTAAACCGCGTGAGCCGGACGGGAGTTTCCCGGCGTCCCGACACAACGGGAAGGTGACAACTTCCGCCGAACGGACGGCTGCATTGGAAGTGACGTTCCCGGCTCCGCCGGCAGTGGCCGCGGCGTAGCCGACGAGAAGTGTCGTGACCGGGAGCTGCCCGCCAGCCCTCTTCGTCACGACAGGTCATGACTTCTTCCTTGTTGTGGACTGTGCCGCTGGCGCTACGATCCCGAAACGCGCGGCGTCGACCCAGGTGTCGACGTCATCCGTCGACCCGTCGGGGGCGATGACCGGCGTGAGGTTCAGCGTGGCGATGAGCCGGACTACCGACAGTCCGTCCAGTCCACCCGACCGGCGCTGAGTCGCCAGCGCGGAGGTGAGCTTCGTGGTTTTGTATACCGCTACCAACGGTTGCAGCCGTTGGCCGTCGGAGGCGATCAGGCCGTCGCTGTCGGCGTATTCCGGGAGCAAGTCGATGAGCTTCTCGGTAGCCGTCGCGACGAGCGGCATATCACAGGCCAGCACGATGATGTAGTCGCTCGGGTGTGAGTCCGCTGCGGCCAAGGCGGCGACTCCGGCCGCGATGCCGGCGGCCGGGCCGCCGTACGGCGGGTCCTCGCGGGTCAGCAGAACTTGCCCAGGACACGTTAGCGGGTCCGCGCCTCCGACGATGACCGTGCGACGTAGCGAGCTCACCGCGGTGACAGTACGTGCTAGCAGCGTGTGGCGTTCATAGGTCAGCGTCGCCTTGGGTGTTGAGCCCAGCCGAGATGACCGCCCCCCGGCCAGCACGATCGCGTCGACGAACACCCTTCGGACCATAGCCTCGATCGCACGCACTGAGCAGATCGGCGATGGCGTCGGACCGCGGCGAGGTTGCCGCGCGGTCGGCCTGGTCCTGGCCGCCGCTGAGGTTTCCTAGACTTAGCGGGTGACTCCCGCCAAATCCTCCGCATCAACCGCCCAGCTTCCCGACAAGTGGGAGCCGGCAGCGGTCGAAGCGGAGCTGTATCAACGCTGGGTGGACGCCGGCTACTTCACGCCTGACCCGCACAGCGACAAGCCACCGTTCTCCATCGTGCTGCCGCCGCCGAACGTCACCGGCAACCTGCACATGGGCCACGCCATGGAGCACGCGGTGATGGACGCCCTCACCCGGCGCAAGCGCATGCAGGGTTATGAGGTGCTCTGGTTGCCTGGGATGGATCACGCCGGGATCGCCACCCAGACCGTCGTCGAGAAGCAGTTGGCTACCGACGGTGTGACGCGCCAGGAGCTCGGGCGTGCGCAGTTCATCGCCAAGGTGTGGGAGTGGAAGCGCAGCTCCGGCGGCAGTATCGGCGCGCAGATGCGTCGTCTCGGCGACGGCGTGGACTGGAGCCGCGAGCGCTTCACCATGGACGACGGCTTGTCGCGCGCCGTGCAGACCATCTTCAAGCGCCTGCACGACGCCGGCCTCATCTACCGGGCCGAGCGCCTGGTCAACTGGTCGCCGCTGCTGCAGAGTGCCATCAGCGACATCGAGGTCAACCACGCCGACGTCGAGGGCGAGCTGGTGTCGCTGCGTTACGGGTCGCTGCACGACGACGAGCCGTACGTCATCGTGGCCACCACCCGGGTGGAGACCATGCTCGGCGACACCGCGGTGGCCGTACACCCCGACGACGAGCGCTACGGCGCCCTGGTGGGCACCACTGTGGAGCACCCGCTCACCGGCCGGCAGATTCCGGTCATCGCCGACGACTACGTCGACCCCGAGTTCGGCACCGGCGCGGTGAAGATCACCCCGGCGCACGACCCCAACGACTTCGAGATGGGCCGTCGCCACCAGCTGCCGATGCCGTCCATCATGGATACCGCGGGCCGAATTGCCGACAGTGGCACCGAGTTTGACGGGTTGGACCGCTTCGAGGCGCGGGTGGCGGTGCGCGAGGCGTTGGCCGCGCAGGGTCGGGTTGTCAAGGAGGTCCGGCCCTACATGCACAGCGTCGGGCACTCCGAGCGCACCGGCGAGGCCATCGAGCCGCGACTGAGCCTGCAGTGGTTCGTCGCGGTGGACAAGCTCGCCCACGACGCCGGTGACGCTGTGCGGGACGGGCGCACCACCATTCATCCGAGGAGCCTGGAGCCCCGTTGGTTCGGCTGGGTGGACCACATGCACGACTGGTGCATCTCGCGGCAGCTCTGGTGGGGCCACCGCATTCCCATCTTCTACGGACCCGACGGCGCGACGGTGTGCGTGGGTCCGGACGAGCAGGCGCCCGAGGGGTGGACGCAGGACCCGGACGTGCTGGACACGTGGTTCTCCTCCGCCCTCTGGCCCTTCTCCACCATGGGCTGGCCTGAAACGACGCCCGAGCTGGCGAAGTTCTACCCCACGAGTGTGCTCGTGACCGGCTACGACATATTGTTTTTCTGGGTCGCCCGGATGATGATGTTCGGGCTGTACGCCGCGGAGGGCGATGGTCGGCTGGGTGTCGATGCTGTGCCGTTTCGTGATGTCTTCCTGCACGGGCTGCTGCGCGACGCCGAGGGCAAGAAGATGTCCAAGAGCCGCGGTAATGGCATCGATCCGCTGGACTGGGTGGATCGCTACGGGGCCGACGCGCTGCGCTTCACCCTCACCCGCGGTGCCAACCCCGGCGCCGATCTTTCGGTAGGGGATGAGCACGCGGAGGCCTCGCGGCGCTTCACAACCAAGCTGTTCAACGCCATCAAGCTCGCCCTGATGAACGAGGCCACGGTGGGCGAGCTGCCTTCCCGCGACGAGCTCACCGACGCCGACCGGTGGATCCTGGACCGGCTCGACGCGGTGATCACCGAGGTCGACGGCTACTTCGAGCACTTCGAGTTCGGCCGCGCCTGCGAGACCCTGTTCCACTTCTCGTGGGACGAAGTGTGCGACTGGTACCTGGAGCTGGCCAAGGCGCAGCTGGCCGGGGACCACAACGTCACCACGCGTGCCGTGCTCGGCCATGTGCTGGACGCCTTGCTGCGCCTGCTGCACCCGGTGATGCCGTTCGTCACCGAGGCGTTGTGGACGGCGCTGACCGGTGGTGCTTCGGTGGTGGTGGCCGACTGGCCCACTGTTTCCGGTAATGCGCCGGATGCTGTTGCTGCCCGACGGGTCACCGATGCCCAGAAGTTGATCACCGAGGTCCGTCGCTTCCGTGCCGACCAGGGGGTGCGGCCCTCCCAGAAGGTCGACGCGCGACTGTCCGAAGTGGAGTCCGCCGAGCTGGGGACTATGACGGGGCAGGTGTTCGCCCTGGCACGGCTGCAGCACCCGGACGGCGTCTTCACCCCCACCGCCTCGATCGAGATCCGGTTGGGTGGTGCCACCGTGACCGCGGAGCTGGACACCTCCGGCACGGTGGACGTGGCCGCGGAGCGACGCCGGTTGGAGAAGGACAAGGCGATGAACGAGAAAGAACTGCTCGGCACCACTGCCAAGCTTGCCAACGCTGCCTTCGTCGGCAAGGCGCCCGCGGAAGTCGTCGCCAAGATCCAAGCCCGGCAGGACACCGCACGGGCGGAGGTCGCGCGGATCAACGCCCGGCTGCAGGAGATGGAGTGAGTAGGGAAGGTTTGGCTGCGCTGGCCGCGGTGGAGGCTGAGCTGAACCAGCGCTGGCCGGAGACGAGGATCGATCCCACGCTGGCGCGGATGACCGCCCTGATGGACATCCTGGGTCAGCCGCAGCGCAGTTATCCGGCCGTGCACATCGCGGGCACCAACGGCAAGACCTCCGTCAGCAGAATGATCGACGCGCTGTTCAGCAGGCTGCAGCTGCGCACCGGGCGGATGACCAGCCCACACCTGCAGATCGTCACCGAGCGCATCAGCGTGGACAACACACCGATCAGCGCCGAACGCTACACCGACACCTTCACCGACATCGCCCCGTTCCTGCGCATGGTCGACGACAGCTCGACCGCCGAGGGTGGCCCGGTGCTGAGCAAGTTCGAGGTGCTCACCGCCATGGGCTTCGCCGCCTTCGCCGACGCCCCGGTGGACGTCGCCATCGTCGAGGTTGGACTGGGCGGCACGTGGGATTCCACCAACGTCATCAACGGACAGGTTGCGGTCATCACGCCCATCGCCACCGACCACACCGAGTACCTGGGTACCGAGATTGCGGGAATCGCCGCGGCCAAGGCCGGGATCATCAAGGCGGACAGCGTGGTGATCCTGGCCGAGCAGAGCCCGGAGGTCACTGAGGTGTTGCTGCGGCGCGCCGTCGAGGTGGACGCCGCGGTGGCCAGGGAAGGCGCCGAGTTCGCGGTGCTGGGCAGGCAGGTCGCGGTGGGTGGCCAGCAGTTGCAGCTGCAAGGCCTCGGCGGCGTCTACGACGACATCTTCCTGCCGCTGCACGGGGCGCACCAGGCGCGCAATGCGGCACTGGCCCTCGCCGCGGTGGAGGCGTTCTTCGGCGCGGGCCCGCAGCGTCAGCTCGACGTCGATGCGGTGCGCGAGGCGTTCGCGTCCGTCACCTCACCGGGACGCTTGGAGCGGGTGCGCAGCGCGCCGACCGTGTTCATCGACGCCGCGCACAACCCGCACGGCGCGCAAGCTCTGGCAGCGGCATTGGCTGATGAGTTCGACTTCCGCAAGCTGGTCGGGGTGGTCGCGGTGATGGCGGACAAAGATGCTGCGGGGCTCATCGCCGCGCTGGAACCGGTGTTCGACGAGGTGGTGATCACCCAGAACAGCTCGCCGCGGGCCATGGACGTCGAGGAGCTCGCCGGACACGCAGTCGCCCGTTTCGGAGACGAGCGGGTGGTAGTGGCGGCGAGCCTGGCGGATGCCTTGGAGACGGCCATTGCGATGGCCGAAGATGTAGGCGAGCCCGGGGAGTCGGTGTCCGGCGCCGGTGTTGTGGTCACCGGCTCCGTGGTCACCGCGGGCGAGGCGCGCACGCTGCTGGGGAAGGCTCCGGAGTGAGCGAGCGAAGCGACGTGGGGAGAGATCGATGACTGCCGGCGTGCGACCGCCGGCGAGGGACCCGTGGAAGGGTCTGCGCGGCGTGATGGCCGGGACCCTGGTGCTCGAAGCGATCGTGGTGCTGTTGGCGCTGCCGGTGGTGGCGAAGCTGGGGGGCGGTGTTTCGTGGCTGTCCGGCGGGTACATCGTGCTGCTGGCGGTGTTGATGATCGTGGGCAGCGGCCTGCAGCGGCGTCCGTGGGCGTTGTGGCTCTCGCTCGGGCTGCAGCTGGCGATGATTCTGGGGTTCTTCGTGCACCCGGCGCTGGGGGGCATGGGACTGATCTTTGCTGCGGTGTGGGGCTACATCTTGTACCTGCGGCGTGACATGCAGCGGCGGATCGCCACCGGCAGGCTGCCCAGTCAGCAGGAGTGAATCTCGCTGGCCGCTAGTCTTTCCGCGTCATCACCTACTCGAGGAGAGCAGCACGTGAGCGAGCGCACCCTGGTTCTGATCAAGCCCGATGGGGTGGCCCGTGGGCTCACCGGTGAGGTGCTGGCGCGCATCGAGCGCAAAGGCCTGACGCTGGTGGCGCTGCGGCTGGAGGTGACGCCGCGGGAGGTGGCCGAGCAGCACTACGCCGAGCACGAGGGCAAGCCGTTCTACCCCTCGCTACTCGAGTTCATCACCTCCGGACCGCTGGTGGCCGCCGTCGTCGAGGGACTGCGGGCGATTCCGGCGTTCCGTCAGCTGGCTGGGGGCACGGATCCGGTAGAGAAGGCCGCGCCGGGGTCCATCCGCGGCGATCTGGCGTTGGAGACGCAGTCGAACATCGTGCACGGCTCGGACTCGGCGGAGTCGGCGGCGCGCGAGATCGCCCTGTGGTTCCCCGACCTCGGGCGTACTGCAAGTACTACCAACTAGGCTTTGGACGGTCTGTAACCGCCACCAACTGCCCTGTGGGTAACCGCGAGGTTGTCCACAATGCGAGCGAGCGCGCCTCCGCGGACCGTCCAACAATGCAACTGTCGCCGGTATGGACACCTGGTGGGAACCGCTGGCCGAGTACGACGGACTGATTCTTCGCGACCGTGTCCTCAGTGCCGGGGTGGATCCGGACCAGCTGGTGATCGCCCTGCGCACGGGGCGGCTCTTCCGGGTACAGCGCGGTGTCTATGGTGCGCGCGCTGCACAGCCCGGACCGCTGCCGCGCGCCCGCGCCGCCGTGCTCTCGAGCGGGGTGCTCGACGCAGTTGCGAGCCACCACACCGCCGGGCGGGTATTCGGGCTGGCGGTGCCTGATCGACCGGCGGTCGAGCACCTAACGGTGCGCCGCGAGCTGCGCCGGGTTCGCCGACGTGAGTTGCACTTCCACAGCAGAGCGCTTGCTCTCGGCGACGTTTTGCCGCGGGACGGCGTTGCGCTGACGAGTCCGGCGCGGACGGTGTTCGACCTCGCCGCCTACCTTCCCCGGCGCGAAGCTGTGTGTGTGTCGACGATGCACTCAGGCGAAATGTGACGACACTGTCGGCATTGATGCAGTTGGGAGAGCGCAGGCTTGGCGGTCGCGGAGATGCGCTGGCCCGAGGGCGGATCGCAGAGGCGGACGGGGTGGCGGAGTCGATGCTGGAAACGATCGGACGGCTTGCGCTGGCCGACGGCGCAGTGCCGCTGCCGCAGGCGCAGTTCGAGGTGCACAATGACGTTGGTCGTCTGATCGCGCGGCTCGACGGCGCATACCCAGAACGCAGGCTGGCCGTTGAGTTCGACGGGCAGTCGTTTCATTCCGCACCCGAGGCAGTGTTCCGGGACCGACGCCGGCAGAACTTGCTGGAGCTGGAGGGCTGGCGGGTGCTGCGCTTCACCTGGTGGGACGTCGTGCACGACACGAAGCGCTTCGTGGCCACCGTCAGGGCTGCGCTCCTGCGCGCCGCGGCCTGAGCTGCCCCCGGTTGGTAGCGGTTACAGACCGCCGCCGCCGTAGTTGGTGGTACTTGCAGACAGCCCAACTACCCTGGACGGTATGAGTGCCCCCACCCGTACCCCCGGCGCATCCGTGTTCGCCGAGCTGGAGCCGCTGCTGCCGCGGGTGTCCAAGCCCGTGCAGTACGTCGGCGGCGAGCTCAACGCCACCCTCAAGGACTGGGACGAAACCGCCGTGCGCTGGGCGCTGATGTACCCCGATGCCTACGAGGTGGGTCTGCCCAACCAGGGCGTGATGATCCTCTACGAGCTGCTCAACGAGATGGACGACGTCCTCGCCGAGCGCACCTACGCGGTATGGCCGGACCTGGAAAAACTCATGCGCGAAGCAGGTGTTCCCCAGTTCACCGTGGACGGCCACCGCCCGGTGATCGACTTCGACGTGCTCGGGGTCAGCTTCTCCACCGAGCTCGGCTACACCAACCTGCTGGTCGCGCTGGACCTCGCCGGTATTCCGTTGCACGCCCAAGACCGCGACGAGCGCCACCCGATCGTGCTGGCCGGGGGACATGCTTCGTTCAACCCTGAGCCCATCGCGAGCTTCGTCGACGCCGCCGTGCTCGGTGACGGTGAGGAGGCGGTACTGGAGATCACCGAGATCATCCGCGCACACAAGGCGCAGGGCTGCCCCGGCGGCCGCGAAGAGCTGCTATTGCGCCTGGCCGAGACCGGCGGCGTGTACGTCCCGCAGTTCTACGGCGTCGACTACCTGCCCGACGGCCGGATCCAACGGGTTGCCCCGTCCAACCCGCGCGTGCCCTACCGGGTGTTCAAGCGCACCACCATGGACCTCGACGCCTGGCCCTACCCCAAGAAACCCCTGGTGCCGCTGGCCGAAACTGTGCACGAGCGGGCCAGCGTGGAGATCTTCCGTGGCTGCACCCGGGGCTGCCGGTTCTGCCAGGCCGGGATGATCACCCGACCGGTGCGCGAGCGCAGCATCGAGGGCATCGGCGCTATCGTGCAGACCTCCTTGGAGGCCACCGGCTACAATGAGGTCGGTCTGCTGAGTCTGTCCAGCGCGGATCACTCCGAGATCGCCGATATCACCAAGCAGCTGGCCGACCGTTACGAGGGCACCGGTACCGGGCTCAGCCTGCCATCGACCCGGGTGGATGCGTTCAATGTCGACCTGGCCAACGAGATCTCGCGCAACGGGCGCCGCTCCGGGCTGACCTTCGCCCCCGAGGGCGGCAGCGAGCGCATCCGCAAGGTGATCAACAAGATGGTCAGCGAGGAGGACCTCATCCGGACAGTGAGCACGGCCTACGCCAACGGGTGGCGGCAGGTGAAGCTGTACTTCATGTGCGGCCTGCCCACCGAGACTGACGAGGACGTGCTGCAGATCGGACGGATGGCGCGCGAGGTGATCAAAGCCGGGCGCGAAGCCAGCGGGCACAAGGACATCCGCTGCACCATCTCCATTGGTGGCTTCGTGCCGAAACCGCACACCCCGTTCCAGTGGGCGCCGCAGTGCCACCCCGACGTGGTAGACGACCGTTTGCGCAAGCTGCGCGCCGAGGTCGGCTCGGACCGCAAGATGAGTCGGGCCATCGGCATGCGCTACCACGACGGCAAGCCCAGCCTCATCGAAGGATTGTTGAGTAGAGGTGACCGACGCGTCGGCGCCGTCATCGAGGAGGTGTGGCGCAACGGCGGCCGGTTCGACGGCTGGAGCGAGCACTTCTCCTACGACCGCTGGGTGGACGCCGCCGCGAAGGAACTCCCGCCACTGGGGGTGGACCTTGACTGGTTCACCACCCGGGAGCGTGAGCGTACCGAGGTGCTGCCCTGGGACCACCTGGACTCCGGGCTGGACAAGGAATGGCTGTGGACCGACTGGGAGGATGCGCTCAACTCCCAGGAGCAGGACGACTGCCGCTGGACGCCGTGCTTCGACTGCGGGGTGTGCCCGTCGATGGGCACCGACATCGAGGTCGGCCCGACCGGGCGCAGCCTCATCCCGATCGCCCCGGTCAGCGTGGGCAGCCCGATCACCAACCCCGCATTGGGCGGCGGCTGAGGTGGCGCTCCAGCACGAGCCCAATCCGTCCGCGCCGCCGGTACAAAAGGTGCGGTTGCGCTACACCAAACGCGGTCGGCTGCGGTTCACCTCGCACCGCGACGTGGCCCGTGCGTTCGAGCGGGCGATCCGTCGCGCCGGGGTGCCGATGGCCTACTCACAGGGCTTCAACCCGCACCCCAAGATCTCCTGGGTGGGCGCGGCCCCGACCGGGGTGGCCAGCGAAGCCGAGTACGTCGAGATGTCGCTGGTACGCGCGGTCGACCCGCTGGTCCTGGCGCGTGAGGTCGACGCGGCCCTTCCCCCCGGGCTGGATGTGGTGGACGCCGTCACCGCCGCCACCGGATCCCTGCCCGAGCGCATCCACGCGAGTCTCTGGGAGATCGTGATCGACGGAGTTGACCCGGCGCAGCTGCAGCGTGCCGTGACGGTCTTCCTGGCGTTGGAAACCGCCATGGTGGAACGGCTCACCAAGGACGGACGTCGCCAGCTCGACGCCCGCGGGGCCGTCATCAGCATGGAGGTGGCGACCGACGAATCGCCCACCCCACCGGCTGCTGACATCGCGTCCGCTGGACGGTGTGGAACACTGAGGGCAGTCGTACGGCAGACAAGTCCTGCGGTACGACCGGATGACGTCATGAGTGCGCTGCTCGTCGTCGCTGACCTGGTGCCCGCCGTGCCCGTAAGGGCGACCCGGCTCGCGCAGGGCCCGCTCGACGACGACGGCTTGCTCGGTGATCCTCTCGCTCCCGACCGGGCGACCGGCACGGAATCGCGAGCGTGCGACGAAAGCATTGCTGTTCCAACTGCTTAACCCGATCTAACAGCACGGCCGGCACCCCTCAAGGTGTCGGAACACACGGACGAGTAACCCCTGCGTGGCCGCGTGACACCTTGGTGCACGCGCCCGGGGGTTGAGGAGACCACGTGGCCGATAACGCGCCGCCCCAGACCGCATCAGTGCCAAAGTCCGATGAGCTTCCCGCGCGGATGCGCGTGCACGCCCTGGCAAAACTGCTGGGGGTGACGAGCAAAGCCGTAGTAGCCGAGCTGGCCAAGCTGGGCGCCGAGGTCCGATCGGTGCAGTCCAGCATCGACAAGGAGCTGGCGGAGCAGGTGCGCACGGCGCTGGCCGCGCCCGCCGACGCAACCCCGCCCGAGCCGACGACCTCCCCGGACCCATCGCCGGACGCGCCGGCCTTGGGGGTGCCGCTGTTTCTGCAGCCCGAAGTGGTGACTCCGCCGCCGCGTCGGCGGGCCAGCAGGCCTGCGGCGGCTGCCGAACCGCAGGAGATACCCGCCGAACCTGCCGTGGATGACGCCACTGCGACGCCCGCGCCGGATGAGGCGGCCGAGGACGATGAGGACGCCCCGAAGCGGCGTCGCCGGGGACGACGCGGGCGGGGACGCGGCCGGGGCCAGCAGGGCGACGACGAGAACCTGAGCGATGGAACCCAAGGCGGTGACACCGAGGAAGGTGACACCGAGGACGCAAGTCCAGCAGCGGAGCAAGCCACCGAGGACACCGACACGGCCAGCACCAATACGGCCAGTACCGACGCGGACGCGACAACCGAGGATGAGCCGGGTACCGACGACTCCGACCAGTCTGCGGAGACGTCCACCGGAAGCAGGCGCCGGCGGCGGCGTCGCCGGAAGAGCGGCAGTGGAGCCGAGGCCGCCGACGACGACTCGGCTGAGAACCGCGAGGACGATCCGCCCAACACCGTGGTGCACGAGCGGGAGGCGCGCAGCCGGGGCAAAAGCGCCAAGGGGCAGGGCGGCAAGGGTCAGGCCGGCAAGGATCAGGGCACGGACAACGCAGGTGATCAGGTCCAGGGCATCACCGGCTCCACCCGCTTGGAAGCCAAACGTCAGCGCCGCAGGGACGGCCGAGACGCAGGACGCCGCCGACCGCCGATTCTCTCGGAGTCGGAATTCTTGGCGCGCCGTGAGGCGGTCAGCCGCAAGATGGTCGTGCGTCAGCGCGGCCAGCAGACCCAGGTCGCCGTACTCGAGGACGATGTACTGGTCGAGCACTTCGTGACCAGTTCCAGTTCCACCGCGATGGTCGGCAACATCTACCTCGGACGCGTGCAGAACGTGTTGCCGAGCATGGAAGCTGCGTTCATCGACGTCGGGCGTGGGCGCAACGGAGTGCTCTACGCGGGTGAGGTCGACTGGGATGCGGCGGGACTCGGCGGCAAGGCCCGCAAGATCGAGCAGGCGCTGCACTCCGGGGACAGCGTCCTGGTCCAGGTCAGCAAGGACCCGGTGGGACACAAGGGTGCGCGCCTCACCACGCAGATCAGCCTGCCCGGCCGCTTCCTCGTGTACGTACCCGGCGGCGGTTCCGCCGGCATCAGCCGCAAGCTGCCGGACACCGAGCGCAAGCGACTCAAGGAGATCCTCAAGCGGATCGTGCCCGCCGACGCTGGGGTGATCATTCGTACCGCC
>JAABUH010000750.1_pt1:0-30000 | contig 42570 bp, 53 predicted proteins | sample 5559121 | NCBI WGS metagenome assembly JAABUH01 (sample SAMN10711871, study PRJNA513364) | rock metagenome | isolation source: Antarctica rocks | place: Antarctica: Victoria Land, Battleship Promontory nord | collected 2015-12-28
GAAGATCAGCCTGTTATCCCTAGAGTAACTTTTATCCGTTGAGCGACGGCCCTTCCACTCGGTACCGTCGGATCACTAAGGCCGGCTTTCGCCCCTGCTCGACTTGTAGGTCTTGCAGTCAAGCTCTCTTCTGCCTTTACACTCTTCGGCTGATTTCCGTCCAGCCTGAGAAAACCTTTGCACACCTCCGTTACCTTTTAGGCAATTTTGTTATCTCATCCAACCTGGTCTGCCCCAACTAAGGATCTTCTTTTTCTCCCGTCGAGATCTCTTTGGGAGACTTCTTGCGAGCCGCCTCCTTGCGAGGTGCAGGAATCTTGTATCTCATTGAAGGCAAGATATAAGAATCAAGTAATGCAACCAAAACGTCGTAACTGTGACCAGAGATATAGATGCGAAAATACTGTCGATCACGCACTACCTTGGCCTGCAACTCAAACTTTCTCCGTAGAATCTGACATAGAAACTCCTGCTCCCTTTTTTCCAAGCCATACACATTGATGAACACCCCCTTAGAGGATTTTGACTTGATTCCACCATCGTCCATGAAGAGATACGTCAACGATCGTGCAGTAAAGGAGTGTTCCATCCATCGAGGCACGCACCGACCTTTCTCACCATAGAATTGCGTGTGATAGAAAAGAAGGGATGATGAGTACTTTGTAGAAAACCTCAAGTTGTGGCTGTGGCTTGCAGGGACAATTTTCCCAGGGGACCAGTCTTGGAAAACGTTGTGGAGATGCTCCACGTAGGCGTGCTTTCTGACAGATTGCTCAATTTTAAGCCTCGCCGATGTCCGGTTTGGGGCAAGTTCCATGTGAGCATCCCCAACAAGGATTCCTAGGAGAATTTCTTTCTGCTCTCTTGTCACAGAGACTTTATTTGGTTGTCGTGGCATAATTTTTGAGATTCCGTCTTCTGCTTGCTTAGTATTGCAGAGACGGCTGATGATCGCCCATCAGTTCAGACTCTATCATCATCCACGCTCTAAAGCATGGATGTCCGGCGTATAGTCGTTGAGGGGTTGCCTATGCAACTTCCCTGCTGATTGTCCGCACCAAGAGATTGTGACACCCATTTTATGTAGCGATGTACTCTTGGATACTGCATCCCTTTCACTTGAGACGGTAACGGATGTCTCCAAGTGTAGAGAACGGAGGTCCCAGCATATAGCCAGATGCTTCCATCAACATTGCTGCTGATGAGCCCCAAATTTAAGGTGACCGCCCCAGTCAAACTGCCCACCTGAAACTGTCAAGCGTCCTGTTTCAAGGAACGCCATTAGAATTCTAGCCCCTCAAGAGTGGTCTCTCACTGATGGCTCCAGCCTTCCCGGAAGAAGACCTTCGACGCCTCCCACCTAGACTGCGCAAAAGGGGCCCAAACCCAACTCCAGGCTACAGTAAAGCTTCATAGGGTCTTTCTGTCCAGGTGTAGGAAGTCCGCATCTTCACGGACATGTCTATTTCACCGAGTCTCTCTCCGAGACAGTGCCCAGATCGTTACGCCTTTCGTGCGGGTCGGAACTTCATTTCTGTTATGCAATGTGTTTCCACATTGATCAGACTATACCTTCAACTTTCCTTATACCTTAGGAGATAAATTTTAATAACCCTTCCTTCGATATTTTTCGTTTACCAGATGGATTCATCTCACAAGCAAGGTCAATAATTTTTTTTAAGCCTTCTTTATTGCGATGATGATTCGAACGCATCATCAAACAAATCTCTTTAAACTTTTTAAAATCTTCTTCTTTTTGGGTTAAAAGAGGGTATTTTTCGAAATGAGGAATAATGATGTCACACAAATTTGCTAAACTTCGAACTTCGTATTTCATCATCCCATCTCGTTTATACTTCCTAATAGAACCGCATTTAAAGTAAGATTCAATTCTTTCCAGAATATGAAGTTGAGACTTATAAGATGTTCTATGTTTTCCCTGTCCTATCGAAAAACTTGGACGAACTTCCAGGTTTAAGATTAAACCAGCATTTTCGTTAAAACTGATTAGAAAACAACCTTCACCATCTGTAAAACCACTTAACCAAGAAGGGAAATTTTCAGTTTCCTCCATACTATAATTTGAACTGGAAAGTGCCAACGTGTTGCTCGTCTTACCGCATGTTGTGACCTTTATCGATGGAAAAGTATACGAATGGTATTCGTACAATTCTTTTCAACTTTTAACTGAAGGTTATTCTTTAACCGCAAAGTAAAGGATACTTTTGATTCTTTGCTGATGAAGAATCTACTTTAGTAAATTGAATCAAAGATAAAATCAACAAGATAGGGAAGAAAAGCCTCCTCTTTCGAGTCAGTCGTTACGGGTCTATGTAGAAAAATCTCAAATCTGTTCACATTCTACAAAGTTCCCACGGTATTCCCATGACAAGGTTGCTTTCATGACAAAGTTGCTTTAGGGTTCACCGTTATGAGTTGGTTTACTTATGGATATTTACAAATCCATTCGGGCAATTTCCGATTGCTTTCACCCGACAAGGAATTTCGCTACCTTAGGACCGTTATAGTTACGGCCGCCGTTCACCGGGGCTTCGGTTGTCAGCTTCTTCAAAGAATAACCAACTTCCTTCACCTTCCGGCACCGGGCAGGCGTCAGCCCCCATGGATCGTCTTACGACTTAGCGGAGACCTGTGTTTTTGGTAAACAGTCGCCTGGGCCTGGTCACTGCGGCCCTCCTTCGAGGGCACCCCTTCTCCCGAAGTTACGGGGCCATTTTGCCGAGTTCCTTAGAGAGAGTTATCTCGCGCCCCTTGGTATACTCTACCCACCTACCTGTGTCGGTTTCGGGTACAGGTTGCCTTCAATAACATGGTAGTACGAGCTTTTCTAGGAAGCTCGACGATGGAACGTGAGCACCACGCTACCCCCCACCCTGTGGTGGAAGGCAGTATGAGACCGTATCACGCCTCGGCTCCGGATAGTTTTTCTTCCACCCTTCAACGCCTTAAACGCTTTCGCCTACATCCAATGTCGGCCACTTATCGCCTTCTTCGTCCCTCGGTACCAATTGAAGGCAAGTACAGGAATATTAACCTGTTTTCCATCGACGACGCCCTTCGGCCTGATCTTAGGTCCTGACTCACCCTCCCTGGACGAGCCTACGGAAGGAACCCTTAGGTTGTCGGGGCATTGGATTCTCACCAATGTTTGCGTTACTCAAGCCGACATTCTCACTTCCGCTTCGTCCACGCCGACTTTCGTCAACGCTTCACCCAAGGCGGAACGCTCCCCTACCGACATCGATCGATTCGATGTCCCACAGCTTCGGCAGACCGCTTAGTCCCGTCCATTTTCGGCGCAACAACGCTCTACCAGTGAGCTATTACGCACTCTTTAAAGGGTGGCTGCTTCTAAGCAAACCTCCTGGCTGTTTCAGCATTGTCACATCCTTTTCCACTTAGCGGTCATTTTGGGGCCTTAGCCGGTGATCTGGGCTGTTTCCCTCTTGACGATGGAGCTTATCCCCCACCGTCTCACTGCGCAACGGAAAAACATGCCTAGTATTCTTAGTTTGCCACGATTTGGTACCGCTCTCGCAGCCCGCACCGAAACAGTGCTTTACCCCTAGACAGTTCACCTTTTCGTTGCGCGCTGCGCCTCAACGCATTTCGGGGAGAACCAGCTAGCTCCGAGTTCGATTGGCATTTCACCCCTAACCACAACTCATCCCACGATTTTTCAACATCGATGAGTTCGGACTTCCACTTGGTGTTACCCAAGCTTCATCCTGGTCATGGTTAGATCACCCGGGTTCGGGTCCATAGGAGGTGACCATGTCGATGCCCTTTTCAGACTCGCCTTCGCTCCGGCTTCGGATCAATTCCTTAACCTCGCCACCCCCTATAAGTCGCCGGCTCATTCTTCCACAGGCACGCGGTCAGATTCTTCATCCTCCCACCGCTTGTCGGATGACGGTTTCATGTTCTATTTCACTCCCCTCGATGGGGTTCTTTTTCACCTTTCCCTCACGGTACTTCTTCACTATCGGTCACCCAGGAGTATTTAGCCTTACGAGGTGGTCCTCGCCAATTCACACGGGATTTCACGTGCCCCATGCTACTCGGGATAAGAGTAGATGTAGAACTTGATGCCTTCATGCCACTCATCTTTCAGGTACTGGACTTTCACCATCTATGGTGCAGGATTCAGCTGCTTCCCTTACATGAGTCAACGCCTATGAAGCACATCTCTTTCTCCTCCCATAACCCCAACCCCACGACGTGGGGTTGGTTTAGGCTGTTCCCGTTTCGCTCGCCGCTACTAAGGGAATCGCTGTTGCTTTCTTTTCCTCCGGCCACTAAGATGTTTCAATTCACCGGGTTCTCTCTTCTCCTTCCATGAATTTAAAGGAAAGTTCAAGGGGTTGTCCCATTGGGGAATCTCCGAATCGACGCTTGTTACCAGCTCCTCGAAGCATTTCGTCGGTTGCCACGCCCTTCATCGTCTCTGGGTGCCTAGGTATCCGCCGTCATCCTTACATTGTTTGACCTTCACGCTCCAATTTTATCTTACCCTCCAGGGGAAAGTCAACCCCCTTCCATTCTGGATTTATCCCCATCCCCAAAGGGGAAACAGGGCATGCTCATCAGACTCGAAGGCTTGAAGACTGGCTTCCAAGTAGCTGACCTACCTGTGGAGGTAAGCGGGCTCGAACCGCTGACATCTGCCTTGCAAGGGCAGCGCTCTACCAACTGAGCTATACCCCCTACCTATTTTGTTTGAATATTCTCACGCAAGTATAGTCGAGCCCATCAAGAAAAGCAACCCTTCTTCCAGTCTCTTCGAGTGTGAGTCCTTCGATCATTTTCAACCCTTCTTTGGCGGCTACGGAGAGCAGAAAGTTAGTTCGATGCATCAGCAAAGCTGAAGCCATCGGTCCATGAACAACGAAGGCCACCCACCTTGAAAAAAAAATTTGAATTCACCTTTTCCATCGTCTTGCTCACAGCAAGGAGCACGGTAGGTGCGGAGGCGAGGACGGGTGCTCGGTCTGAGCCGACCTCAGGGAGAAGAAGTATGGGCTATGCTAGATTTGAACCAGCGACCTCACCCTTATCAGGGGTGTGCTCTAACCAACTGAGCTAATAGCCCGCATCGAGAGATCGTTTCACCATCAATGCTCTTCCCCTTCCCCATCCCCTTCCCCATCCCCTTCCCCATCCCCTTCCCCTTCGGGGATGGGGAAGGGGATGGGGAAGGGGATGGGGAAGAGGATGGGGAAGGGGATGGGAATCACTTTGATGAAGGTGATGCATCGATCTTTCTGGCGGTGCGCCATCAATTTTACTTCAACGGTGGAGGCAGCACTTCAACGGGGAGACACTTTTTTTTCACCATTGTAGGGATACATCTTTCAAAGACGATTGGAAATGAGTTTATTTATGCACTAACTATAAAAGGTGAAAAAGGATTTGTCAACTGACCCCCCATCAGCGAAGCTAATTCAGCTTCGCTGAATACCTTTGGTGATGGCTTCGGCTTTCTCGATCAGGGAAGCTGAAGCAATCACCTTTGATCGAGAGGGGAAGATGGAGAAATTAAAAATTCATTTCGGCGAGCTGTACCTTCTCAAATTGTTTCTTTTTGAGAACCAAGAAAACTTGCGTCAAGACGACAAAGATAAAGAAAAGGAGAAGACCTTCCACCCGTGCCGGACTTTGAAGTACAATTTCTGTATCCTTCTGTCCAAATCCGCCCACGTTGGGATTATTGGTAAGCGGTTGATCCGCTTGAATTATCTGGTCCACTTTAACCAACAGAGAGGGGCCGGCTGGTATTTTTTCGATCACCTCTTCTCCGGCGGCGGTTTCAATAACTAGTTCCACCCCGCCTTGCTCCGTAGGTTGAATTCGACGTATTCGTCCACCGATTGAAGCGTTGAAGACTGTGTTGTTACTCTTTGAACCGTCCGGATACACCTGCCCACGACCTCGATTTGCACCAACGTAAATGGGGTATTTCAGAAAAGAGACTGTCTTATCCTTCGTTGGATCGGGTGAAAGAAGGGGAATAGTTATTTCACTATATTTCTTTCCTGGAACTGGACCCACGACAAGAATATTTTTCTTCTCCGGAGCATAGGGTTGAAAATAGAGTTTTCCAACCTTTGTTTTCATCTCCTCTGGAATTAGCTCCTTAGGCGCCAATGAAAAACCGTCCGGCAAAATCACGACGGCTCCCACATTCAGCCCCCCTTTCTTGCCATTTCCTAACACCTGCGTGATCTGCTGGTCATACGGAATTTTTACAACCGCCTCGAAGACGGTGTTTGGCAAAACCGACTGGGGAACTTCGATGTCGACCCCCTTTTGAGCAAGATGGCAATTGGCGCAGACGATGCGGCCATTGGCTTCTCGAGGATTGGCATAATTTTGTTGCGCAAAGATGGGATACGCCTCAACGCCGGCGGACCATTGGAGATTGAAGCAGAGAAATCCGACGATGGCAAAAAGGAGTCTTGCCACCCGACTTCCAAATTTAAAAGTAACCATAAGGGAGTGGTTCCATTGAATAGACAAATTTTCTTCTCTAGCCAATACTACCCTAAAATGAGGAGAAAACAAGTCAAAGGTGATGATGAATAAAAGGTGATGATGAAAGGTGATGGCTTCATCAAGGTGATGAGAAAGCCATCACCTTTCATCATCACCTTGATGGAGCAATCACCTTTCCTATCCCCTTCCCCTTTGGGAATGGGGAAGGGGATGGGGATGGGGATGGGGAAGGAGAAGGGGATGGAGAAGGGGATGGGAAAGGGAAGGGGATGGGATGGAAATGAGGAAAGAAAAGGGAAAGGAATTGCATCGACGCTTCCCATCGTTTAGTATAGGCACGGAAAGAACAACATTTATAGACGCGCCGTCGGCCGTTGGTATGGTGGTCTCCACGTTCTGAGTCGATCGATCGCAGACCGATCGATGCGGAGCTGAGATCGAAGGAAGCGAGGTCCTCTCGCTTCACTGAGGCGGGGAAGCAGTCTATCAGGCTGGTTTAAACCCAGCTGTGGGGTTGCCAGAGAGGTGGAAAAAAGAAGCAGAAAAAAAAAGTATGAACCAAGCAGTGGAACAAGCCCGACCAATCTTCCCCTTCACAGCCATTGTTGGTCAGGAAGAAATGAAATTAGCACTTATTTTAAACGTGATCGACCCAAAAATCGGTGGCGTCATGATTATGGGAGATCGTGGAACTGGAAAATCAACAACCGTTCGTGCTCTAGTCGATCTTTTGCCAGACATACAGGTGGTCGCTAACGACCCTTTTAACTCCGATCCAGACGATCCAGAACTAATGAGTCAAGAGGTTCGAGAAAAGAAGGAACAAAATCGATCACTCGACATTACGACTCGAAAAATTACGATGGTTGATCTGCCACTTGGCGCGACCGAAGATCGAGTCTGTGGAACAATAGACATCGAACGAGCGCTTACCGAAGGTGTCAAAGCTTTCGAACCAGGACTCTTAGCACGGGCGAATAGAGGTATACTCTACGTCGACGAAGTCAACCTATTAGATGATCATCTGGTCGATGTTTTATTAGATTCCGCAGCCTCAGGATGGAATACTGTAGAACGGGAAGGAATTTCGATCAGCCACCCTGCACGATTCATCTTGGTCGGTTCCGGCAACCCGGAGGAGGGGGAACTGCGGCCACAACTGCTGGATCGGTTCGGTATGCATGCCCAAGTCGGAACGGTCAAGGAGGCATCATTACGCGTCGACATTGTTCAACAGCGAGCTAAATTTGATCGTTCCCCTGTCGACTTTCGAACGACCTACGCCGAATCGCAAAGAGAGTTGACCGAAAAAATCATGGCCGCCCGTAGTCGCCTTGCCGTCGTCGAGATCGACTATGAATCACGCGTTAAAATTTCGCAGATTTGTTCAGAACTGAACGTCGATGGTCTACGAGGAGACATCGTCACCAATCGAGCAAGCCAAGCCATTGCAGCTTTCGAGAATCGAAGTAGGGTGACACCCCATGATATTTTTCGTGTCATCCCACTCTGCTTACGACATCGACTCCGAAAAGACCCCCTAGAAGGAATCGACAGTGGAGACAAGGTTAGGGAAACTTTTCAAAGGGTGTTCGGCCTACATGCCCTTAACAATACCAATGCAGAGACAGGATGGGGGGAAAGCCTCTCTCCTCCTGGTATACCGCCCGCGCGTGAATAAGCCCTCCCCGGTCTACTAGGACTTCGATCGATCGACTCGCTCCTCTCGCGAAGCGAGCGAAGCGAGACTCTCTCGCTCCTCGCTTCGCGAGTCGATAACTAACGATCGAAGAGCAGGCAGATGGATCGCAGACCAATCGGCGCTTCCTAGAGATAGCTTGACTTGAAGAAAAAAGGCGTCTCACCCGATGGAAAGAATTGACAAGAGTTAAGGAGGGGGGATATACTTGAAAGGAAAATTGGCGGGCGTAGCCAAGTGGTAAGGCAGCAGACTGTGACTCTGCCACTCGCGGGTTCAAATCCCGTCGTTCGCCCAACGGTGGTCGATTCTTATCCACTTTTTCATCCTTTTCAGGAAAAGAGACGGAGAGGGTCGACTGCCCTTTGACTCCTAAACCACCCTTCAGTGGAAACAGGAGTTTTCCCTAGATTGCGATGCCCATGCCTTTATCAAAGGTGAAGGCATAGCAAAAGCATCCTTCATGCCTTTCAAAAAGGTATTTTAGCTAGAGGAGAAAGGAAGAGTCGATACTGGCCGATTTCTAACCCTCTCCTTAATAAATTCGACAAGACGGATGGGTTCTTATTGGCGCAGAGGACGTGAACCTTAACCTGGTACCACTCCTCGCTTACTGAAAAGACTCCTTTTCGCTTCTTTGACCACCTTGGTTTCTTTGGTCGCTTAGTCGTGGTTTCAGTCGGATCGCTTTTCCAACTCGATCTCGTAAATAATATAATTTCGCTTTTCGAACCTTGGCTCGTCGAAGAATTTGGATCCCTTTCAAGGCAGGAGAATGAATCGTAAAAATCCGTTCAACTCCAATTCCTTGAAAAACTCGACGGACGGTAATGGTCGTATGGAGGCTAGCTCGATGCTGTGCGATGACCACCCCCTGATAGGGTTGTACGCGTGTCTTTTCTCCTTCCTGAATCAGAACACCCACTTTGACCGTGTCTCCAACGGAGATAGAAGGAAGGTTGCCATTTTTGCATCGCGCCTCCAATCTGTTGATTAGAGTGGTTAGTTTCATATTCATACACCTTTCTTGATGCTCCTTCATGACATCGATGAAGAGAAAAAAGTCTTTTCGCCGTTTTATTGAACGCCTTCTTTGGAGAAGGTCTCATCTCGACCGGCGGCATCACTTTTACCATTCCCATCCCTATCCCCATACCCATACCCATACCCTTCCCCATACCCAAAGGGTATGGGGAAGGGTATGGGTATGGGAAAAAGGAAGAGAAAGGGGAAGGTTATGCATCGGTTAAAACAGGAGCTTAGTTGATGACCCATCGATCCGGGGCATCGATAGGTCTACCACCCATTATTGAAGAATGGTCGATACTAACCCTGCACCGACGGTTCGGCCCCCCTCTCGAATCGCGAACCGCATCCCCTTTTCGATGGCGATTGGTTGGATAAGTTCGACCACCATTTTAATACGATCGCCAGGCATAACCATCTGTGTAGGACTTCCATCGTCGGCCTTAAATGATTCAATCTTGCCGGTCACGTCGGTCGTTCGGACATAAAATTGTGGTCGATATCCTGGAAAAAAGGGCGTATGCCGTCCACCCTCCTCTTTGTTCAACACGTAGACCTGTGCTTCAAACTTAGTATGTGGCGTAATTGTACCAGGCTTCGCAAGTACCATTCCTCGCTGAATATCATTTTTTTGAATTCCTCGCAACAGAATGCCGACATTATCACCCGCGACGCTTTCATCGAGCGTTTTTTGAAACATTTCGAGCCCAGTGACAGTGGTCGATCGTGTCGATTCTAAGCCAACCACCTCGACCGTCTCACCCACCTTGACAGCTCCCCGCTCCACACGTCCAGTGGCCACTGTACCACGACCGGTTATCGAGAAGACATCCTCGACGGCCATTAAAAATGGTTTTTCTGTATCCCGTTTAGGCGTTGGAATGTAGGTATCGACCTGCCCCATGAGCGCATATATTTTATCGACCCATTTATTCTCACCATCTTTGATCTGTGGATTTTCTGTCAACGCCTCGAGCGCCATCAAAGCAGAGCCTGCGATGACTGGGATGTCATCCCCTGGAAATTCATAATTTTCTAAGGTTTCCCGCACCTCAAGTTCGACCAGTTCAAGAAGTTCTTGATCATCGACTTGATCCTCTTTATTTAAAAAAACAACAATGTTTGGGACTCCCACCTGCTTGGCCAACAAAATATGTTCTTTGGTCTGTGGCATTGGACCATCAGCACCGGAGACTACCAAAATAGCGCCATCCATCTGCGCTGCACCGGTGATCATATTTTTGACGTAGTCTGCGTGGCCAGGGCAATCGACGTGTGCGTAGTGGCGATGCTCCGTCTCATACTCGACATGGGCCGTGTTGATCGTAATGCCACGAGCCTTCTCTTCGGGAGCAGAATCAATGTCATCATATTTTCTTCCCTTCCCACCTCCTCGAGCCGCCAATGCCATCGTAATGGCTGCGGTCAAGGTCGTCTTTCCGTGGTCGACATGGCCGATCGTTCCGATATTGACATGTGGTTTTTTACGCTCAAACTTTTCACGCGCCATAGAGTCATGACTCCTCTTTTAGAAAAAGAGAATAGTATCGACCGTTTAGTTTTGATTTGAGAACTCCGCTCCGTCGATCGGCCTCGACTTCATAGGAAGCCGAGGCCGATCGACGGAGCGGAGGTCGCCAAAATTAGAACCGGTTCTTTGCGAAAGCTTTGTTCGCCTCCGCCATTCGATTCACCTCTTCTCGTCTTCGCATCGCGCTTCCCATTCTTTTAGAAGCGTCCAAAAGCTCATCGCGCAGCTTCAAAGCCATCGTCTTTCCAGATCGTTGTCGACACGCAGTCAATATCCACCGAATCGCCAGTGCGGTCCCTTGCTTAACTTCGACGGGTACCGGAACTTGATACGTAGAACCTCCTCGCCTCTTTGCTTTAACTTGCATCGTTGGCGTCACGTTGCGAATTGCCTCCTCTAAGAGAAGAAGCGGATCCCGCCTTGTCTCCTTTTCGAGCAACTCCATTGATCGATAACAGACTCGATACGCCAACGGCTTTTTCCCCTGCTTCATAAGTCGATTTACTACCATTTGCACCAGCGTACTCCCGTAGACGGGATCCGGGGATGATTCCATTTTTTTGGGGGGACGTCGACGAGCCATCAGTGGCCTCCATTCTTTGATCTTTGAATTGAAAAGTATGTATTCTTTATTTTATTTTGGTCGCTTGACGCCATATTTAGACCGACCTTGCGACCTGACCTTGACGGCCGCTGTGTCCAGTGTCCCTCGTACAATGTGATACCGGACTCCGGGCAAATCTTTGACCCTTCCACCACGAACCAATACTACGGAATGCTCTTGCAAATTGTGGCCAATGCCAGGAATGTAGGCGGTCACTTCGAGACCGGTCGTTAATCGAACACGCGCCACCTTTCGAAGCGCCGAATTCGGTTTTTTGGGCGTCGTTGTATACACCCTTGTACAAACACCTCGCCTCTGGGGGCAAGATTTTAATGCAGGCGACTTTGTCTTATTGATTCTCTTCGCCCTGGCGGTTCGAACTAATTGTTGAATCGTAGGCATAGCATAAAGGAGGAACTCCCCCTCCAAAAGGTAAAGAACGTTGTTTTGGCGGGACATCAGAGCATCACCACCCCCCGATTCTATCTGCCGACCCTCCTTAGCAACGAGTAGCGAAACCTTCTACCAAGGGAGGATCGAGCATTTTTAGCAAGTGAAGGTCTTAAGGTCTCCCTCTTCCTTCAGTCTCGCTTCAGCAAAGGTGATAAGGACGGCCAAGAAAGAAACGCTAGATCTCTGTGGAATCCCAAAGTAGGTCTCGCAGGTCTCGCCAGTCAAGACTGCCGTTGCTTGCCTTTCAGCCTTGTCAAGGGGGAAAGCAAAGGTTGAACTTCCCCAATAAAGGGGGTGTCAGAGGAAAGATGAAGGTGCGCAGGATGTCTCTTTTTAGTCTTTAATTTTTCCTTCATCGATCGAAAGAATACCATGCCTCTCCTTCTTATACAACCGATTCTAAGGCGAAGGGATTCTATATAATAATTTTCCATTCACTCAACATAGGGGAGCGGGCTTTTTGCATCATCGAAGCTGAAGCAACAGGACTTTACGGTATGATGCGCCGCCAAGCACCGGTGCTGCCTTTGGTGTAAGCGAAGCCGACGTTCAGAGAAGGCTGCCCCCTAATTTTATTTTTGCCATTCAAATCACGACATCTTTAGAGGACCCGATTCGGAGAGGACCCGATTCGGAGAGGACCCGATTCGGAGAGGACCCGATTCGGATCGAGAGACGCATGGAGAGAAAGATCCTCCGGTCGACCCGCCATTCAGAGTGACCGCCTCAATGTCGATACTTTTCTCCTCTCCGTGGAGCGAGGAAGAGTGGATACTCTTTTCTGATTGAATGGGCGTCGCTTTCTCCTGGTATATCGAAGAACCAAATCTTACATTCCCTCCCCCCTTCTGCTACCATTCCTTAGAATGGAGAAAATCGTTCTATAAGAAGGGTTTTCTTCTCACGCCCTTTTTCAAGGCTTGACAGAGCCAAAAAAGAAAAATGGGAGTTCGATCGATTTCATTGAAGGAGGGAGCGTTTCCGCCCTTCAACTTCGATGTGAGATCGTCATACTCCACACCAACCGTCTTCGATAATAGGAGGAAGCTCTAAGCAGTATGAACACAATGGTACCATTCATTTCAGTCTTCGATCTTTCGGAGGTCTCGGTTGGACAACATTTTTATTGGGAATTGGGGGGATATGAGCTCCATGGTCAAGTTTTATTAACTTCGTGGCTCGTTTTAAGCATAATCGCCGTCCTCGCCTTTCTAGGAAATTCAAATCTTAAAGTGAACGCGCCGGAAGGGGTACAAAACTTAACCGAATACATTACAGAGTTTATTCGAGATCTTGCAAAGACACAGATTGGGGAGGAAGAGTATATTGATTGGGTCCCTTTCCTAGGAACAATTTTTCTCTTCATCTTTGTTTCTAATTGGTCAGGAGCTCTCCTCCCATGGCGATTGATCGAACTCCCGAATGGTGAATTGGCGGCCCCCACCAATGACATCAATACTACCGTCGCTTTGGCTTTATTGACGTCGATCGCCTACTTCTACGCGGGATTACGGAAGAAAGGGGTGGGCTATTTTAAACGATACATCGAACCGGCTGCCTTTCTGCTTCCCATCAATATCCTTGAAGATTTTACAAAGCCCTTGTCGCTCAGCTTTCGGCTCTTTGGAAATATTCTCGCCGATGAATTGGTTGTAGGTGTTTTAATTGCTTTAGTACCTTTGGTGGTTCCGATTCCATTAATGCTACTAGGTCTCTTTACGAGCGCCATTCAAGCGCTTGTCTTTGCAACCTTGGCGGGTGCCTACATCGGAGAATCATTAGAAGGGCATTAGACTTCGATCCAGGTATGGCGATGTCGAATGGAGGTGGTCTTCAGCTTTGCTGATTAGCAAAGCTGAAGCCATTAGCTTGATCAAGATGATCCCCATCCCCTTCCCCATCCCCTTCCCCATCCCCTTCCCCATCCCCTTTGCGGATAGGGAAGGGGATGGGGAAGGGGATAAGATAGCGAAGCTGATGGGACGGAGTGTTGGAGACGTTCTTGAGCAGTGATTTTACCCGTCCTTGAAAGAAGGGTTGGGCGAAAGTGAGGTCGAAATCGAAGTCTCGATCGATGCTGGGTCATCGACGACAGCCAGGGCCTTTCTACCCTGCGAGGCGGCCTCTTCCACTTCGCTCCGGTCGAAGGAGGAGAGCGGGCAAAGGAGACGATCATTAGATTGTCGGGTCGACCATCAATCTCCCCCGATCAGCCTCCGACCCGGAGAAGCGTTGCCGTCTCGAATGGGACGTCGCATTGCGCTCCCTTCAATTCGATGGTATCGTTCTCCGTAAGAAAAGGAGGCTCGCCTCGCTTCATGGAAGGCCTCTATGAGACCTTTCCAAAGCGATCTTGGAAGAGAGAGTGACTCGAGATCGGGAAAGACTCGTCTTCTCGTCCGGTGAGACACCAGATCGGTTTTCGACCCATTCTATTTCTATTTTGGTACTTTAAACATCGGAGAAACTACGTATGAACCCACTTGTTGCTGCTGCATCCGTTATCGCTGCTGGATTGGCCGTTGGCCTTGCTGCCATTGGACCGGGAATGGGACAAGGAACTGCGGCAGGATATGCTGTAGAAGGGATCGCAAGACAACCCGAGGCGGAAGGGAAGATTCGAGGTGCGTTGCTATTAAGTTTTGCCTTCATGGAATCGTTAACGATCTATGGATTAGTGGTTGCTTTGGCATTGCTCTTTGCAAACCCCTTTGCGTCGTAGGGCGGGCAATTCGATCCCTTCTTTCGGCATCACCTTCGGTGAATCATCTTCGGTGAATCACCTTTACCTTCGGCAAAGGTGATGCCCAAGGTATGCACCCAATTCCTTGGGGCATGCAAACAGAATCGAAGTAGAGTCCACATGGAGGGTAGTATGAAAGGATTGATTTTCCTTGCTTCGTCTTTGTCGCAGGGTGAAGGGTTTGGGTTAAATGGAAACATTCTAGAAACAAATATTATTAATTTGTCGGTGGTGGTTGCCATCGTCGTCTCCTTTGGGGGGGACGCGCTACGCACCCTTTTAGAAAATCGTCGGCAATCGATCCTTACCACCCTTCAGGAAGCGGATCGAAGAGCCAAGGAGGCGGAGCAAAAAGTACTGGAGGCGAAGAGTCGTCTTGAAATGGCGCAAAGACGTGGGGAGGAGATCCGTCACCAAGGACAGGAGACAGCCGAGAGAGAGCGACTAGACTCGATCACACAAACCGACAAAGATCTGCGACGTCTCGAAGAAGGAAGGCAGGAGCTGGTACAGCTTCAACGTCAGCGAGCCATCAGACAGGTTTGTCAGCGAGTGATCACGCGAGCGTTGGGTCAGGTGAGACAAAAATTGGATCATCGCTTAGATGCGGCCCTTCATCAATCGGTCAACTATTTCATTATTGTGCTGTTTTCCAATGATGCCTGCTGGGGTGGAGAAAAAACATTCTACCTTCCTTCTTGGAATGTTGCCTCAAAGTGAAAAAGCAAACTATCCACCTCTTCACCTTCGTTCTTCTTGGGGAGTATCGCATCACCTTTACCACCCCCATCCCCTTCCCCTTCCAGAGAATGGAGAAGAGAAGGGGATGGGGAAGAGAAGGGCAAAGGTAATGCAAGGCGGCAGTAAGACGCGCAGGGAAGGCGGTCTTCAGTTTCGCTGATGCAGCGAAGCTGATTCAGCTTCGCTGATGGGGTGTGTTGAGTGGCATGCCTGCTTAGGATCGTGACCCCCTTTTCGGACTCCATCGACGCGTCCTCTTAGGCTTGGCCTAGGCTTGGCCTAGGGTAGGGCGAGGAGGATGCGTCAGTCATTAGCTTCGCTGACGCCTCCCTTTGCTTTCCCTGAGGTGATTACCGAAAGTAATCTGTTTCAATACTATCGTCCTTCGTCTCGATATAAATTGTGGGGAGTATCCGAATGGTGAAAATTCGACCAGATGAGATTAGTAGCATTATTCGGCAACAGATTGAACAGTATAATGCAGAAATCAAGGCGGTCAATGTCGGAACCGTCTTTCAAGTTGGGGATGGGATCGCCAGAATCTATGGTTTAGAGAAAGTAATGGCGGGTGAACTTCTCGAATTTGAGGACGGAACGGTCGGCATTGCGCTTAACTTGGAAACGAAGAATGTCGGCGCCGTATTGATGGGTCAAGGGTTGACCGTCCAAGAAGGAACCTCCGTGCGAGCGACCGGAAAGATTGCTCAAATACCGGTAGGTGAAGGCTATTTAGGTCGCGTCGTTAACTCCTTGGCTCGACCCATCGATGGCCGGGGTGAAATATCAACCTCTGAAACACGATTGATCGAATCCGGTGCTCCTGGCATCATCGCCCGTCGTTCCGTACATGAACCACTCCAGACCGGCCTTTTGGCGGTCGATGCGATGATTCCAATCGGACGCGGACAACGCGAATTGATTATCGGAGATCGACAAACCGGGAAGACGGCCGTAGCCATCGACACAATTCTGAATCAACGAGGAAAGGATGTCATCTGCGTTTATGTTGCCATTGGCCAAAAGGCTTCCTCCATCGCCCAAGTGGTAAACACGCTCCAGGAACGAGGCGCTATGGAGTATACGATCATCGTCGCAGCGACTGCAGATTCCCCCGCAACATTGCAATACCTTGCTCCTTATACCGGTGCCGCCCTTGCTGAATATTTCATGTACAACGGACGTCACACGTTGGCCATCTACGATGATCTTTCAAAGCAAGCGCAAGCATATCGAGAGATGTCACTGCTTCTCCGGCGTCCTCCTGGGCGTGAAGCCTATCCGGGCGACGTCTTTTATCTCCACTCTCGACTTCTTGAAAGAGCGGCCAAACTAAGCGACACCTTGGGGGGTGGAAGCATGACTGCCCTTCCCATCGTCGAAACACAAGAGGGGGACGTTTCCGCCTACATTCCAACAAATGTGATCTCAATCACCGATGGGCAAATTTTTCTATCGGCCGACATCTTTAACGCCGGCATTCGACCAGCCATCAACGTTGGTATCTCCGTGTCACGGGTTGGATCGGCGGCTCAGCCTAAGGCGATGAAGCAGGTGGCAGGGAAATTAAAACTTGAGCTGGCACAGTTTGCTGAACTGGAGGCCTTTGCCCAATTTGCTTCCGACCTGGATCAGGCAACCCAAAATCAACTTGCGCGCGGACAACGGCTTCGAGAACTTTTAAAGCAGGCGCAAGCATCTCCACTTTCTGTCGAAGATCAAGTGGCCAGCATCTTTTCTGGAACGAATGGGTATCTTGATAAAGTACCTGTCGATCAGGTCCGTGCCTTCCTCATTGGCCTGCGTCAGTTTTTGGGGACAAAGAAATCGCAGTATGGAGAGATCATTCGCTCTACCAACGTGTTCACCGAGGAAGCGCAAACTCTCTTGAAAGAGGCCATTGCTGACTTCTCGGAAGAATTTTTGGCCACCGCCAAGTAACCACTACCCTTGAATGGGCTCGCTTCACCAAAGGTTATGATGGAGCAATCACCTTTCCTATCCCCTTCCCCATCCCCTTCCCCATCCCCAAAGGGGAAGGGGATGGGGAAGGGGATGGGGAAGGGGATGGGGAAGGGGATGGGGAAGGCAAAGGTGATGATTAAAGGTGATGCGACATGTCGACCTCCCCTTTTTCCAACTCAACTAGACTCCTTCGCTTTTGCTCAACCCATGCCTTGCTTCACCAAAGGCGATGCGACCCCCCTTTTTTTTGCAAAGGGGTGGTCGGTGGAGAAGTCGCATCACCAAAAGTGATGTGAGGGCAAAAGGCGTCTCGAGAAAGGCAGTCGAAACGACTATGAAAAAGAGAATTCTTTTTGAATGATGTCGAGTCGAAACCCTTGCTTTGATATACTAGAAACCATTCGTCCCCTCCCCATCAGCGAAGCTCAAGCCATCACTTGATAAAGCCATCACCTTTACCATCCCCATCTCCATCCCCATCCCCATCCGGGAAGGGGAAGAGGAAAGGAAAGGGGATAAGGTGATGGGGATGGGGATGGGAATGGAGATGGGGATGGGGATGGCGAAGAGGTAGGATCGAAGCGCGTCTCTCAACACGCGTGAGGGACGCATTCAGGAGATGGAAAGTTGTTTTCCTTGGAGAGACAGTATGATGTTCTTACTTGCAAAATTACCCGAAGCGTATGCACCATTCGACCCCATCGTCGATGTGCTACCGATTATTCCTGTGTTATTCATCCTTTTGGCCTTCGTATGGCAGGCGGCCGTCAGCTTTCGATAAATTTTTTACGGTGCAGCTGTCTCACCCGACGGGTCGAAGGTGTCCGCTTCGATGGTCGGATTGACCGATCCTCGTTTTTTTGCTGGAAAACGGGTGCAAAGACGGATCTTTGGTCTTCAACAATTTCTCATTCTTTCAAATGGAAGATCTCTTCTTTCCTTTCCCCCCCCCCTACTATCCCTTCGGAGAAGTTTCCGATTCTCCGAAGAAACAGTGATTGAGAAGTATTCCCTATGCCCATCTCTGACAGTCAAGTTTTTATTGGACTTTTTGCGGCTTTGCTGGCCGGCATATTGGCGATTCGCTTAGGCATTGAACTCTACGCATAGGCGCGTCACGAGCGATGCGGGTCTTCTCCCTCTTCGGTTCATAACCTTTGCCCTTCGGGCAACAGTTATGGAGGCGAAGGGAGCCTAAAAATGGCTTGGTATACCCCTTTGTTTCAAGAAGTCGGTGAAGGGGTCGACACCCCTCCCATCATCAAAAAGCAATGCCGTGCGTCGATGCTGTTTTCACCAAGGAAAAAATATGAACTTTGAAATCGTGTTTCAATTGCTCGCTCTCTTTTTTATTTTGGCTGCTGGCCCACTTGTGATCGTCCTTTTGGCGGCTCGAAGCGGTAATTTATAATCTTCCATTCTTGGGTGTTCCCAAAACCTTTGATAAAGGGAAAATCTTTCTACTCCAGATACATGGAAAGAGCCGTCGGTTCGCAGAAAAGGAAGTCTTCCCAACGTGTCCAAGGAAAGAAATACAAATCTCCTTTTTTCCCTTTCTTCTCAACACGCCCTGTAGGACTCGAACCTACGACAACAGGTTTTGGAAACCTGCGCTCTACCAACTGAACTAAGGACGTTTTTAAAGGCGAGTGACCTGGTTTTTCCAGTCCTTTGTCTCCTCCCCCTTGACGGGGGAGACGAAGGGAGGTGGATAGGGATGACAGGATTCGAACCTGCGACCTCCTGTTCCCAAAACAGGAGCGCTACCAAACTGCGCTACATCCCTGTCCCTGTTGACCACCTTTCTTTAGTCTACCTTTTTTTTTTTCTCTTGGCAAGCCGCCCTTCTCATCAGCTTTGGTGAAGGCTGGTGACGGTCATCTCGGTAAAACGGTGTCCCGCCGTGGCAGCAAGCTTGAGAGACGAGTGGAGTCATGATGAATCCTGCCTATCCTTTCCGTCTTGGCCAGGAAGAAGGCAGGGTTTCTTGTTTTTACCCCTCAAATCACCTTTTTTTTGTTGGTATAAGTGGTCTCATGGTAGAATTGAAAGAAAAAAGTGTCTTTCAATTTCACGAAAGCTCCCTCTCAAATCGAGACGATGTCTTTTTGTTGGAGTCGAAAAAGTCTACCAAAGGTAATGAAGCTATCACCTTTACCATCCCCATACCCACCCCCTTCTCCATCCCCTTCCCCTAAAGGGGAAGGGGATGGAGAAGGTAAAGGGGAAGGCAAAAGCATCACTTGGGCATCGCTTCGCAAAACGAAGTCGATGACCTAAGGAGAGATCGGTATTCAAAATAGAGGAGAGATAAACTGTATGAAAAATTTTACCACCTATCTATCGACCGCACCGGTCGTTGCTTTGATCTGGTTCACCTTCACTGCAGGGTTACTGATCGAAGTGAATCGTTTCTTTCCCGACCCCTTAGTTTTCTCCTTCTAGGAAGAAAAAAATTCTTCCTACCAGCCTTTTCTCAGAAAGATGCAAAGCATCTCCTCGATGGATGCAGAAGAGATGTCGGTCTTCAAGCCATCTTCGCTCTGCATGGGTGGGTTTTATGATGCATTTCATGCAGGCTGATCGACGTCCTCTGCCCCCAGCCTTAGGTTGGGGTTGAAAGAAGCAAAAAGGATTGACACGGATGGTCAAGATAAGGTATGCTATGTATCATTCTCGAGCCTTGATATTGCTCTAGAAAAAAAGTTATCCATTTCTCCTCTCCCATGAAGAGAATCATTGACACTGCCAATCCTCTTCGCTCTGCTGGAGAGAAGGTAACAAGCCCCCATCGTCTAGAGGCCGAGGACATCTCCCTTTCACGGAGGAAACGGGGATTCGAATTCCCCTGGGGGTAAGGGTAAGGTCTGCCACGAAGAAAGTAAAAGTGCGGGATAGAGCAGCCTGGTAGCTCGCAAGGCTCATAATCTTGAGGTCGTAGGTTCGAATCCTGCTCCCGCTAAACAATTTCCTTTACCTTAACAAGCGAAGAGAAAATCTCACCTTTTCTCTCTTTGAAAGAATCGAGGGTGAGACCAAAGCTCAGAGATCCTTGATCTCTACAAATTGAAAGGAGTTTTTTTCGCATTGGCCCCACTCCTCGGGGGTTCCTAAAAGAAAAAAATCTTTTTTTTCTTTTCAATTTACATATCCTCGAGCAAGACTTGCTTGGACGCCCTTTGAAAATTGTGATGCGACCCCATCCTCATCCTCATCCTCATCCTCATCCCTATCCCGATCCCCATAGGGGAAGGGGAAGGTAATGATTAAAAGTCATGAGGCGAGACGTCATCGACACATTTTTCTGCTTTTTCAACGTTGGGAAGCTTAATAATGTATTAAGTATATACATGATTCTTAAACTTGTGTCGATGGGCTGTTTGAGATATAGTAATTTCTAGCAAGGTAAAAAGTTGTTTGTATTCGCATTTGGCGACCCTCGAGGTGGGTCGACAATGGTTTTTTATTTGTCTGCTCTAGAGAATGAAAGGCATTGTCTTCGACCCATCAACGCAGCGTGTTGGATGGTCTACGATCTATCAATCAGTCATAGATCTATTCACTTCGTCACGTGGTTTACAATCCATTTATTTTGTGGAACCAAGAGTTGGCCCCTTAGCCGCAAGGGGTCACTTGAGGTACTTTTTCTTGATATTTTTACTATGACTGCTATTTTAGAAAGACGCGAAAGCGCAACTCTTTGGTCTCGCTTCTGCGAATGGGTAACTAGCACTGAAAACCGTCTATACATCGGATGGTTTGGTGTTCTTATGATCCCAACTCTTTTAACTGCAACTTCAGTTTTCATCATCGCGTTCATCGCTGCTCCTCCGGTTGACATCGATGGGATTCGTGAGCCTGTTTCTGGTTCTCTTCTATACGGAAACAACATCATCTCTGGTGCAGTAGTTCCTACTTCAAACGCAATTGGTCTGCACTTTTACCCAATTTGGGAAGCTGCGTCATTGGACGAATGGCTTTACAACGGTGGTCCTTACCAACTGATCGTTTGTCACTTTTTTCTAGGAATCTGCTGCTACATGGGTCGTGAATGGGAACTTTCATTCCGTCTTGGTATGCGTCCATGGATCGCTGTAGCTTACTCTGCACCAGTTGCAGCTGCTACTGCTGTATTCATCATTTACCCAATCGGACAAGGTTCATTCTCAGATGGGATGCCTCTAGGTATTTCTGGAACGTTCAACTTCATGATCGTCTTCCAAGCTGAGCACAACATTCTTATGCACCCATTCCACATGCTTGGTGTTGCTGGTGTATTCGGTGGATCTCTTTTCTCTGCAATGCACGGTTCACTTGTAACATCGTCACTGATTCGTGAAACTACTGAAAACGAATCTGCGAACGCTGGATACAAATTTGGACAAGAAGAAGAAACATACAACATTGTAGCTGCTCACGGTTACTTTGGTCGTCTAATCTTCCAATACGCTTCATTCAACAACTCTCGTTCTTTACACTTCTTCTTGTCTGCTTGGCCTGTAGTTGGTATCTGGTTCACTGCACTTGGTATCTCAACTATGGCGTTCAACCTAAACGGATTCAACTTCAACCAATCGGTTGTTGATTCTCAAGGTCGTGTAATCAACACATGGGGTGACATCATCAACCGTGCTAACCTAGGTATGGAAGTAATGCACGAGCGTAACGCTCACAACTTCCCACTAGACTTAGCATCTGTGGAAGCTCCTTCGATCAACGGATAATATCACTGAAGTCGTTCTAGTAAAAAGCTTCTCATCTCTCCATCCCATCGTGGATGGAGGTGGGAAGAGAGACTCTCGATCTTTCTTTGTACGCTCACGACCACTAGATTTCCAAAGTTCACAAAAATTGTGGCCCTTACAACTCGTTCAGCTTTTTGTTAAATTGAATCCAATTTAGTATACAAGTGGTAATTACAACCATACGGAGGGGTCATATCTTATCCAGGTTGTTCCTTGTCTTACTATTTTTATTCTAAAATAAAAATAAGCGTGGTGCCTATACTGCCAACTAAAAGTGAGGGCCGCTGTGTTCCTCTTTTCTAAATAAGTAGTGTTTTTAGTGCCATTGGTGCTACTAGGGTCAAAGTGACCCTGAATCAGGGTGTAAATGTAAGGAAACATGGAGATCTACGCGACGGCCGAGGGTTTAAAATTCCCACGTTCTTACTGTTTTTACTGTTTTTGTTGCCATCAGCTGTTTTTGGCGGTCCTTGCATTCTAACTGATCAGTACCCCGACCCTGGTACCCCCCCAAAGAAGGGGGATAAAAAGGCCGAGCGAAGTAAAGAGCATATGGAAAAAGAAAAGGTGGTAAAAGCTTGCAGGCCGATAAAGAGGGTAGACGTACTGGGTGATGTCCGGGTGGATATGACGAATTTTAAAAGCCATTCTGACTTATTCATCTTGCTTGCTTTTCGTTGACTTAACCTTTTCCTGTATAGGCTGGTGTAGCATTTTCACGATTTTTTGCAATGTGACCTCAAATTGCTCGGCACTAGCTATAGCCTCAATTAATAAAATTTCAAGTTCCTTTGAAGTCTCTTCAGAAAGCTTCATATTGGATGTTATCAGCACAGACAGATAGTTGGCCAGTTGCTTGACATAGCAACTATTGGCTCCGCTCTTGTTTTTTAGCAAACGAATCATTTCGGTGATCAGTTTTTCGTTCTCCATAAGTTATCGTTGATGGGGATGGGAATAAGAAATGTAACGGCTTTACCCGATGGATAGCATCACCTTTTCCTTCCCTTTTGGGGATGGGGATGGCAAAGGTAAAGCTTTATTATTATGAATTCGTTATGAAAAAAAAGAGGCTGTCATTCTTTCAGAGAAAAGGAGGTTGGGCTGCCTTCCGTCGAAGATCGGAACGGAAAAGGCCTCCTCTTAGTAAAACTCGACCGTGAGTCTTCAGTTTTACTGAAAAGCGAAGCTAATCAGCGAAGCTTCTCAGCAAAGCTGAAGGAAGAGAATAGGAAGACTCGCGGACACGATCAGACAAAAACACCTTATTGTGAGGCGCGTCTTCGATCTCCTCCCTTTCACTCGTTTCCTTTTCGACCCATCTGCTTGGTCCATTGATCTGCGATCCATCGATGCCACACCCTTCATCAGCTTCGCTCATCAGCGAAGTTGATCAGCTTCGCTCATTCCTTTTTAAGACAAAGGAGGAGTTTCTTGACTCACGCTGCGAGTGGCCTTCTTCCGGTTGAACTTTGTTTTGGCAGAAAAGAAGGGAGCTCGAATTAACCATCCCTTCTTAACCCCCCCCTAATCATTGGGATTTCTCGCAGGGTCATTTGAGAGGAAGCCGAAGAGAAACAAAGAAACAAAGAAGGTTACGACGGTGTAAACGAAGATCTTTAATGTCAGCATACATCTTGAAGGGTACGAAAAATAGGCTACCGAGCGCCCGCTATTATACCATACCCCCTTCTCCGTTTCGCTGCCGGCCTCGACTTGGATAAGGGGGAAGCGAAGGGTATTCTCATTGAAACCATCCATAACTATGAAGCCCCGTCCCGAGGAGATTGACCCCGAGATAGCAAATCCAGAGGACAAAAAAGCCAATCGTCGCGATGACGGCAGGCTTCGTCCCGCTCCAATTTTTGCTGAATCGTGTATGAAAATAGATGGCGAAAACTAACCAGGTAATCAGCGCCCATGTCTCCTTCGGATCCCAACTCCAATAAGACCCCCATGCTTCATTAGCCCAGACGGCTCCGGACAAAATCCCAACCGTAAGGAGTGGAAAGCCTAGCCCTAGAGTACGATAACTTAAATTATCCAGCCTTGTAGCTAAGGCAGGCTGGGAACTTTGTTTGATCGAAGGAGCCTCCCGCTGCTCAAGGCGAGCCGGCCGAAAAAGCATGGTGCCATTCTCCGAAGCAAGGAAGGAGGAGACGGATAAGTCGGGTGTCGAGATGCTTGCCACGGTTGAGGTGGGGTCTATGTTGATCACCTTCCTTTTCCCCATCTCTATCCCTATCCCCATCCCCAAAGGGGAAGGGGAAGGAGAAGGGGAAGGAGAAGGAGAAGGGGATAAGGAAGAGGAAGATGATGCCGGCTCTGGGCGTGATTCGCGAGACTGGACGATTAAAAAAGCCATGCTCAGCAGACACCCGACCATTAGCGCAGCATAGCTGACGATCATAATCGTCACATGCATCATTAACCAGTTGGATTGGAGGGCAGGAACGAGACCGGTCGCTCGTTGCATCTCCGGGGGCAGAGTAAAGGTGGCGAAGGCATTCGTAAAAAGAGCCATCGGTGTCGTGAGAAGTCCAAGAAAAGGGAGATCGCTGTTTCTTTCCAAAAAAAGATGAAGGGCGGTAAAGCTCCAGGAAAGAAAAAGTAATGATTCATACAAATTGCTGAGCGGGAAATGGCCCGTCGTCACCCATCGGCCCAGAAGGAGAAGGGTAAGAGCCACATTGGCGATCCACATTCCAAGGCGACCAATGATAGGATGAAAAAAGAAAGTTGCGTCTCCCCAATGAAAGAGGAGGAGAACAAGAAGTGAAGCGAAAGAGACGTTTTGTAGAAAGTGATCGAAGTCAAAGGCTATCATGTGATTAAATAAGTAAAGAGAAAGAAAAGAAACCGATCGACGGGAGGAGTTTCCTCCATCAGCTTCGCTGATCAGCGAAGCTGAAGCCTCAAGGTGATGATTAAAAATGATGCCCTTCCCCTTCCTTTTTGGGGATAAGGATGGGGATGGGGATAAGGATAAGGATAGGGATGGGGATAAGGATAAGGATAGGGATGGGGATAAGGATGGGGAAGGCAAGGGCTCTACGGTCGACATGGAAAAAAGGAGGACCTTACCACTCTGCTCCTTGGTTAAAAATCTCCATGCCGACGAGACGTCCTCCCAGACACCACCTCCACTTGACAGCACGACATAACATTAATAAGTTTCACATGTCTTTGTTTTTTTTCTTCTTTGATGTAAGATACTGTCATCGACGTAGAGACCCGAAGCATCACGTCGATGGGAGGGGAAACTGTGTTCAGGAGGAGACGCAATGAAATTAGCTATCTATGGTAAGGGTGGGATAGGAAAGTCGACAACGAGTTGTAACATTTCGATCGCCTTGGCAAGGCGTGGAAAAAGGGTGCTCCAAATCGGCTGCGATCCAAAGCATGACAGTACCTTTACCCTGACAGGGTTCCTAATTCCAACAATCATCGATACGCTCCAAGCAAAGGATTATCATTACGAGGATGTTTGGCCGGAGGATGTGATCTATCAAGGGTATGGGGGCGTCGATTGTGTCGAGGCCGGTGGTCCACCGGCGGGTGCCGGCTGTGGAGGATATGTTGTCGGGGAGACGGTTAAGTTATTAAAGGAGTTAAATGCCTTCTATGAATACGATGTTATTCTCTTCGACGTGTTGGGCGATGTTGTCTGTGGAGGATTTGCTGCCCCCCTCAATTATGCCGACTATTGCATTATCATCACTGACAACGGCTTTGATGCGCTCTTTGCTGCCAATCGGATCGTCGCCTCGGTTCGTGAAAAAGCACGTACCCACCCCCTTCGAGTCGCTGGATTGGTAGGAAACAGGACGGGCAAGAGAGATTTGATTGACAAGTATGTCGAAGCCTGTCCGATGCCGGTCTTGGAGGTCTTGCCGTTGATCGAGGATATTCGAGTCTCTCGCGTCAAAGGAAAAACGTTGTTTGAGATGGCCGAATCGGAGACCGGTCTGGAGTACGTGTGTGACTTTTATCTCAACATTGCGGATCAACTACTAGCTCAACCTGAAGGGGTCGTTCCGCATGAATTGCCGGATCGCGACCTTTTTACCCTGCTGTCCGATTTTTATTTAAATCCACAGCAGAGACCGACCGAGCAGGTCACCGAGGAGTTGGATTTTATGATGATTTAGCCGCCCTCCCCTCTCCCTTCCCCTTCTCCACCCCCATCCCCAAAAGTGATGGGAAAGGGGAAGGGGATGGGAATGGGGAAGGAGATGGGGAAGTCGGCATTACCAACGGTGAACACCCTTGCTTCGCAGCACCCCTTAGTGAAAACGAAGGAGGAGGGGTGAATGAAAGTATAAAATATGGGGAGAGAAATGTCTACATCGATGTCTGAGACATTGGCCTTTGAGTGCGAGACGGGAAATTATCATACCTTTTGTCCTATTAGTTGCGTTGCCTGGTTATATCAAAAGATTGAGGATAGCTTTTTTCTCGTCGTTGGCACAAAGACGTGTGGTTATTTTTTGCAAAACGCATTGGGTGTCATGATCTTTGCCGAACCACGGTATGCGATGGCAGAATTAGAGGAGGGTGACATCTCGGCGCAATTGAATGATTATACGGAGCTGAAACGGCTCTGCCTTCAAATCAAACAGGATCGAAACCCCAGCGTTATTGTTTGGATTGGAACGTGCACGACCGAAATCATTAAAATGGATTTGGAAGGAATGGCACCACGGCTGGAGTCGGAGCTTGGAATTCCCATCGTCGTGGCACGAGCAAACGGGCTCGATTACGCCTTTACACAGGGAGAGGACACCGTCCTGGCCGCCATGGCGCATCGTTGCCCCACTCGGCGGACCAGTAGGACCCTCCATGGGGAGGAGGAGATGCCGAGTCGACCTTCACTTCTCGATACGATATTAAAATTGGGATCGAACACATCGACGTCCCCTTCGAAGGAGGCGGGTCCAGCTCACCCCCCCTTGGTTCTCTTTGGGTCGTTGCCAAGTACCGTTGCGACTCAATTAAGCATGGAACTGAAAAAACAGGGGATTACGGTCTCAGGCTGGCTTCCATCACAACGGTACACCGACTTGCCGGCCCTCAATGAGGACGTCTACGTCTGTGGAGTCAACCCCTTCCTTAGTCGAACCGCCACGACATTGATGCGCCGTCGACGATGTAAGTTGATCGGCGCGCCCTTCCCGATCGGAGCCGACGGAACGAGGGCGTGGATCGAAAAGATCTGTTCCGTCCTCGGTGTCATTCCACAGGGGCTAGAGGAACGTGAAAGACTAATCTGGAATGGATTGGAGGAATACCTTGCATTAGTTCAAGGCAAGTCGGTCTTTTTCATGGGTGATAACCTGTTGGAGGTCTCCCTTGCTCGCTTTCTGATTCGGTGTGGAATGATCGTTTACGAGATTGGAATTCCATATATGGATCGCCGATTTCAAGCAGCCGAGCTTGCTCTTCTCGAAAAAACGTGCCATGAAATGAATGTCCCCATTCCTCGCATAGTGGAAAAGCCGGACAATTATCATCAGGTACAGCGGATTCGAGAGCTCCAACCCGACTTAGCGATAACCGGCATGGCGCACGCTAATCCGCTGGAAGCCCGTGGCATCAGCACAAAGTGGTCAGTTGAGTTTACCTTCGCTCAAATTCATGGCTTTACTAATTCACGCGATATCCTCGAATTGGTAACACGCCCATTGCGACGAAATCGGTCGTTGCAAGGGTTGGGATGGACCTCTCTCGTGAAGTCGGCTCCCTGATCGCTTCGAAGGAGCACCTCTTCGATGACAGCCACGTCGAGGCCGACTCACTTTCCTTTCGGGTTCGAAGGGGGAAACCTTTCCATGCCATGTCTTGCCATGCCTTGTCTTCGGCATGGCAAGGCATGGCATGGAAGAGCTCCTTGTGACTTTTTTTTGCTCAGCATGGTCGATTCCTATGACACCGACGTTATTCGTCGGTATATTATTTCCGGATCTCGAAGGTTTAGTAATTATTGGTGGGGAACAATACTTTCTTTTGGTGGCTTCGGTTTCCTCTTGACGGGCTTTTCGAGTTACCTGGGACGAGACGTCCTTCCTTTAATTCAATCAAAAAATATACTCTTTTTTCCGCAAGGATTGGTGATGTCCTTTTACGGCGTTCTCGCCCTTCTCCTTGGCGTTTATGTCTGGTTCACGCTGCTCTGGAGCGTTGGAGGCGGGTTCAATGAATTTAATAGGGAGGCGGGGTCGGTACGCATCTTTCGATGGGGATTCCCTGGAAAAAACCGTCGCATCGACATCTCCTACCCAATGAGCGACGTCGAAGGCATTAAGGTCGAATGGAAGGAGGGGGTAAACCCTCGTCGAACCCTCTATATGCGAATACGGGGAGATCGTGAAATTCCTCTGACCCGGGTTGGAGACCCGACCACATTGGAACAGATTGAAGGGCAGGCCGCAGAACTAGCGAAATTTTTACACGTCTCTTTGGAGATGCCTTCCTGATCAGGACTTCCCCTATCACCTTCAGTGAACATCTTTGGCTTGGGAGAACCCAAAGGCCACCAATTGCAATCCCGACTTTAACCCGTGTCGAGGCATCGAGATGGAGCCGCCAAGTCCGTCTCTTTGAAGCCGGCTTCTTGTCTCTACGTCGAAGGGGGCGCAGATCGATCTGCCGCTTCACCTACCGGCTCTAGATCGGCATCGAGACCATCCATCGCAGATAGGTCCCCTCCAGTAGAGGGGTGGCTCCTCTTTATGATATAATGGTGATACTCTTTAAAAAGAAAGAAAGGAAATCAATTTTTTACCCCCTCTAGGATAATTTATGGGATTACCTTGGTATCGTGTCCATACTGTAGTGTTAAATGATCCGGGTCGTTTAATTGCAGTTCATTTAATGCACACATCACTTGTTTCGGGATGGGCAGGCTCGATGGCCTTCTACGAGATCACTGTCTTCGATCCATCCGATCCAGTGCTAAACCCGATGTGGCGTCAAGGGATGTTTGTTCTTCCCTTTATGACTCGATTAGGGATCACCGAATCATGGGGAAACTGGACGATCAGCGGAGAGACAGCGACCAATCCAGGTATTTGGACGTATGAAGGCGTTGCGACTGCGCACATTCTGCTTTCGGGTGCCTTGTTTATGGCGGCCATTTGGCATTGGGTTTTTTGGGATTTAGAACTCTTTCGTGATCCACGAACACAGAACCCGGCCTTGGACCTTCCAAAAATCTTTGGGATTCACCTCTTTCTTTCTGGCCTTGCTTGCTTCGGATTTGGTGCATTTCATGTGACAGGACTGTTTGGTCCTGGCATCTGGGTATCCGATCCATATGGAATTACGGGCAGCGTACAGCCAGTGGCCCCTTCATGGGGTGCAGAAGGGTTTGATCCATATAATCCGGGAGGAATTGCATCCCACCACATGGCGGCCGGCATTTTAGGTGTCTTGGCAGGCCTTTTTCACCTCTGTGTTCGCCCATCGCAACGTCTCTACAATGGGCTACGAATGGGTAACATAGAAACCGTCCTTTCGAGCAGTATCGCTGCCGTCTTTTGGGCGGCCTTCGTCGTGGCGGGAACGATGTGGTATGGATCGGCTACAACTCCCATCGAATTGTATGGACCGACCCGCTACCAATGGGATTTGGGCTTCTTTCAACAGGAGATTGAACGACGCGTTCAGGCTGGTCTAGCTGATGGCAAGTCACCTGCTCGGGCGTGGGCAGAAATTCCTGAGAAATTGGCATTCTACGATTACATCGGAAACAACCCAGCCAAGGGAGGTCTGTTTCGTGCTGGTGCCATGAACAGTGGTGACGGAATCGCTGTCGGTTGGTTGGGGCATGCCGTCTTTAAAGATAAAGATGGGAATGAATTATTCGTTCGCCGCATGCCAACCTTCTTCGAAACCTTTCCAGTTTTGTTAATCGATAAAGATGGCGTCGTTCGCGCAGACGTTCCATTCCGTCGTGCAGAATCAAAATACAGCATTGAG
>JAABUH010000750.1_pt1:35000-42570 | contig 42570 bp, 53 predicted proteins | sample 5559121 | NCBI WGS metagenome assembly JAABUH01 (sample SAMN10711871, study PRJNA513364) | rock metagenome | isolation source: Antarctica rocks | place: Antarctica: Victoria Land, Battleship Promontory nord | collected 2015-12-28
TAAGAACCGCAACTCGTTTGTCGCTCGCGATGTCTTCTAAAATCACTTCAAATGTTGTTTTCTCTTCGACCACCTCGGCCGGTTCACCGCCGACGATGGTCGGCGCAGGAACGCCCCCCATGGGGGGGCTAGCATCCACCCCAAAAGTTTCTTCAATTCGGGAAACTAAGTCGGTCGCCTCCAGCAGAGTAATCGTTTTTAATTTAGTTATAATTTCTTCTGTCGTTGTAGACATGATCTCTCCTAGAAACAGTTTCTTGCCTTGGACGAGCACTCCGCCATCACCTTGATCAAGCCGTCACTTTTACCATCCCCCTTCCCCATCTTCTCTCCCTTCCCCTACCCTTCCCCTTTGGGGATGGGGAAGAGGGATGGGGAAAGCAAAGGTGAAGGCTTCTCCTGGATGGAAGAGGGGAGTCTGCTTCCTCGACGACGGACGGTAATAAAGATGACGCCCACGCCATCAGCGAAGCTAATCGAGGAATTTTTACCATGCCCTTCGTCGAGAGAACCGTATCGCTGTGGGAAAGCAACCCCTCCAATCGAACCCTCTACACCTATGGACTCTGTTAAGAGGGAGCGAAGCTGATGACTTTCTCAGGAGTATTGCCTCGTCGTGAAGGACTCCCACAATCTTAAGGGGGGCTTTTTCCCCTCAAGTTGTCAAATTATAATGGTAAGGAGAGTGAGAAGCAAAGAGCTGTGGGATTCGCCCTCAGCAAAGCTGAAGCCATCCCCCCATCTCTATTCTCATCTTCATCCCCACCCCCTTCCCCATCCCCTTCCCCAAAGGGGATGGGGAAGGGGAAGGTAAAGGGAAAGGTGATGACGAAGGCGACGAATCATCGCTTCGAGAATTGTGGTGCCTTTCGAGCCTTCTTAAGTCCGTATTTTCGACGTTCCTTGCAGCGTGAGTCTCTTCGTAGGAACCCTTTTTCTTTTAAGGGAGCTCGGTAAGAGGGCTCCAAGGTAGAAAGCGCGCGCGCTACCCCCAATCGAATCGCCTCCGCTTGACCAACTAGACCGCCCCCTTCTACCTTGACGATGACGTCGTACTTTTTTTCTAAGGAAACTACTTTGCACGGGGCCTCAATGGCGGCCAAGGAAATGTGATTACGTTGCATATAGGTTGCTGCGGGCATCCCATTGATACAAAATTCACCTTCCCCTTCAACTACCCTGACTTGTGCGATGGCCGACTTTCGACGACCTGTAAAAAGTTTGATACCTTCCCTACGTACCATTTTTTCTCCCACGACAAAAATTTTCTACCCGCCTTTTTGGCCTCTCCCTCGACCTCCTTCAGCCTCTCCCTCTTCTCCCTTCAAAGGAGAAAAGGGGAACCACCACGGGTCCTCAAGAGTGAAAAGGTGGCGGCATTGCTGTGCCGAAGATAGATTTACGTTCACTTCTTCCTTCTCGGTCAATTTTCATCATGACGTGGTGCCGTCGACGCCTCCATCTATGATCCCATCAAAGGAGCGGCACAGATGGGCTTCAAGATCGACGACGATCTCTTTCGGCATCACCCTCCGCATTTCCGAGTTGAGCGAAACCAGCTCAAGCAAACTCCCGATCCCACGCCGTTTCAAATAGGTATATGTTTTTAACGAGAGGTCAAAGTTGCCGATCTCGATTAGCTGCTCCAGTCGAATCAGGCTATTACGCCCCGCCTCTTCGGCCATGCCAGAAGATAATTTAGAGCTGGCTCTCCACATGGGCGGCCGTGAACGCCCTCCCTCGCCCATCAGATTCACTGATGGGAGCGGGAGAGGAAAGGGTCTATAAAACTGGGACCCGTTTGGTCGTATCCTTTGAAAGGGGGCAAAGAAGTGAATTAACGACGTGGCCGCCCGCCGGACCCCTTCAAAGGGCTCGATGCTCCCATTGCTCCAAATCTCCAACATAAGCTCTTCCTCTAGCGATGTCTTGCTTTGGTTGGGTGTCAATATGAAATTGACTTTCCTTATGGGCATAAAATTTGCATCGATGGGAAGAAGCCGCCGGGTCTGCAACGCTTTATTCCGTGCCGACGTATGAAGAATATAATTTTTTCCAGTCGAGATCAAAACCCTCATTCGAAGCACCCCATCATGCGCCAAGGTTGCAATGTATTGCTCCGGGTTGACGCAACGCAGGCCGGCCGGTAGCTTTAAATCCCTGCCACGCACCGTGGTCGGGCCTTGCATGGAAAGGTGACCAAAGACGGCCTGCGAACCTTCCCAGGCTCCCTGCCTTGGCGGGAGATGGCCGGACAACACCACCTCTTTAAGGTTACATGTGATGTCGAGCACCGACTCCCGAACTCCCCGCATCGTACAGTATTCATGGGCAACCCCTTTGATGTCGACGGCGGTCAACGCGATGCCCGGCAACTCGGAAAGCATTGCACGGCGAAGCGTCGCAGCGATGCTTACCCCGTACCCCCGCTTGAATGAGCCCACCCGGTACCGGCCGTAGATACTTCCATCTCGTTCGACGCGTAATTCTAGACAAAGGACCATGAGATCTCCTTTTTTCTTCCAAGTCGACTCCGAGTTCTCCCTTCCCCTGTCTACGTTGGGGAAAATTAGATGCGCCGTTTCTTTGGCGGACGGCAGCCGTTATGCGGAATGGGGGTGATGTCACGTATTAATTTGACACGAAGACCCGCCTCCTGCAATCCACGTATGGCGGTGTCTCTACCAGGACCAGCCCCCTTTACCATGACCCGTGCCTGTTGCATTCCTTGCGTCATCGATTGCTTGGCAGCCGTTCCAGCCGCCGTCTTGGCGGCAAAGGGGGTTCCTTTTCTCGCTCCTCGGAAGCCGCAGGCACCGGCCGAAGACCAAGAAATCACCTCGCCTCGCAATGTCGTGATAGTAATGATGGTGTTGTTGAAACTTGCTTGAATATGAACCACCCCTTTGGGCGTCTTTCGTTTCGATTTCTTCGCTATTTGTCTTGCCATACGGGTGACTCTCTTTTTTTCTCTGCGCGGTCTTGGCGATTACGAGGGGCGGCTCTCTGAAGTGTTCAGTTTTCCTTAGCCCCTTCACCCTCGAAGGGGCCGACCACATCGACAAGTCACCGATTTTATCCCTCCATTAAGTATTAAGTAGTATAAGTAGTAGCTCGTTTCACCGACCCTCATTGACAATGGGTGGTAAAAAGAGCAGACCATCCTCTTATGCTTATGTTGTCTTCGCTTTACCAAAGGTGATGAGTAAAGGTGAAGCGAAGACAACGTCTACCCTTGACGTTGTTTATGCTTTGGATTGGAACAGATCACCATCACCTTCCTTTTTCGTCGAATAAGACGGCAATTAATACAAATTTTCTTTACAGAAGGACGAACTTTCATATAGTTTTGGTTGCCACTATTTGAGACCACTCTATTTACCCTGACAGTCTCCTGAGACCTTGTCTACTCCCCCCCCTCCACTCTTTCTTTATCGTGGAGTCGACTTCCTTTGCCTATACCGGTGTATAATTCGGCCTCGGGTGAGGTCGTATGCGCTTAATTCGACGACCACTTTGTCCCCCAACAAAATTCGTATGTAATTTCGTCTTATCTTTCCTGAGAGATGGGCAAGGACATAGAACCCATTTTCCAGTTTCACCCGAAAGAGGCCGTTTGAAAGGCAGTGCGTCACCACCCCGTCCATGTCGATTCCATCCTCCTTTCCTTGATAAACCTTGCTCATGATCATTCCTCTCGATCTGATAGCTCCTGGGCACCGACGACCATTGCAAGTGGAAGATTTCATTTTACCGCCAAAATGGATATTCGACGAATCAAGAAACTATCAACCGACCCCCGACGAGGAGCTGCGTAGGATGACGGCCGCCGAGTCGGTGAAGGCGTCATCGTCGCTTAGGCTTTGATATGACCAAAGGTGGCGCTCCGCGAATCGGAGGTGCAACCCTTAATAAGGCCGATGCGCGACGGACCAAGATAGCGATCCAAAACTCACGGGCCAAAGATGGCAAGCCAGGGATGACGGCGACGGTAAAGCTGAACTTCTCCAACAAACACCGATCGGGTGGAGTTCTCCCCTACCAGATGGAGCAGAGAATTTCACCCCCGATCCCGTGAAGTCGAGCTTCTCGATCTGTCAAAAGACCCTGCGACGTCGATAGGATAATGATTCCCATTCCACCCAGAATTTTTGGTATCTCCTTATGGTTTGCGTAGATTCGAAGACCCGGCCGACTTATTCTTCGTAAATTTGTGATACACGGCCTCTCCTCCCCTTTGAGAGAACCGCTCCGATATTTTAGGCGAACCCGCAGTTCTTGGGTCGACTCGGTTTGAAAGGATTCGATAAACCCCTCCTTCTCTAAAATTTGACAAATTTGTTGACCGATTCGCGTCAAGGGGAGAGAGACGGTCTCACTCCGTCGTAGACCAGCATTTCGAATCCGCGTCAAAAGATCACCAATCGTGTCGTTCACCATACCTTCTTCCTATCCTCCTTCTTGTTATCAAGCCGTTGGTGAGCGAGAGCCGTCACGACCCTTCATCTTCCTCGCTGATCCACTCACGGCGAAGCCGCCCGTGGAGGATCAAGACTCCGTGTGGTTTTCCTCTCTTCTCAAAGGGGTTGCTCCATGCGTAAGCCTTCTCCGGTTGACGCGCTTCTTCGATCCCTACTACCCCCCCATTCCCCATCCCCATTCTCATCCCCATTCCCTATCCCCTTCCCAAAAGGGGAAGGGGATAGGGAATGGGGAAAGGGATGGGTGAGATGTCTGATTTGTTTTCTCTTTGATTCGCAATCCCCTTCTCGAGAGAGCCTTGGACGAGCTCTAGGCTACTTGGTCGCCTTGAAAGGGAGACCGAACTCTTTCAGGAGGGCGAAGGATTCGAGATTGGTTTTCGATGTTGTAATAATGGATATGTCCATTCCACTAATTTGATCAATCTTGTCGTAGTCGATGTCGGGAAACATCAATTGTTCTTCAACCCCAAGACTGTAATTTCCATGTCCATCAAAACTTTTCACGCTGATCCCTTGAAAGTCACGAACTCGTGGAAGAGCTAAATTGATGAGCCGATCTAAAAAACTGTACATACGGTCACCCCGGAGCGTGACCGACACCCCCACGGGCGTCTTTTCTCGAAGTTTAAAGCCTGCGATGGCCTTCTTTGAGCGAGTGATAACTCCCCGTTGACCAGCTATGAGAGCCAATTCTCGTAGGCATGAATCCAGCATCTTTGTATTCTGGGACGCATCGCCCAGCCCTCGATTGATCACAATTTTTTCGATGCGAGCCACTTGTAATCTATTCTTATACTCAAAGTCCGCCATCAATTTTGGAACGATGCGGCTTCGGTAGACCGTCTTTAGTCGTTCTGCCATACTAGACTCCTCACAAAAACGCCTCTTTACACGACTTCGGGGGCCAACGAGACGATCTTCGTAAAATTACGATCTCGAAGTTCACGAGCCACCGGGCCGAAGACGCGGCTTCCGCGCGGATTACCTTCTTTATTAATGATGACTGCAGCATTCTCGTCGAAGCGAATGCTCATCCCGTTCGGCCGACGTATTGCCCGGCATGTTCGAACGATGACTGCCCTGACGATGTCTGATCTTTTTAATGCCATATTTGGAAGCGCTTCCTTGACGACGGCGATGATCACATCGCCGATGCTCCCAGACTGCTTTTCATTTACCCCCAACACGCGAATGCACATCAACTTCTTTGCCCCGCTATTGTCTGCCACAGAAAGATAGGATTGAGGTTGAATCATAGTGTAGATACCTCCATGTGAATAGCAGACCCTGCTCCCGTTCCAATGCTGCCTTGATCGGCTCCTCTACAAGAGAAATCTTGGGGCATCCTCATTCTTCGCCCTTCTACATCAGCTTGGCTGAAGCCAAGCTATCGTCATCATCCAAGCTGTTCACCCAAAATGTAAGCTGATGGGAAGGTTTTTCCGCCTATCTCATTAAAAATTGTGTTTTGATCGGCATTTTATGGGCGGCAATTCGCATGGCCGACTTTGCAAGGCTAGGGGAGACGCCCTTCATCTCATATAAAATTTTACCCGTCTTGACGACAGCAACCCAGTATTCAGGAGACCCTTTTCCTGACCCCATTCGAGTGTCGGCCGCGCGCTGAGTGACCGGCTTGTCTGGAAATACTCGAATCCAGAGTTTTCCGCCTCGTCGAGCATACCGAGTCATTGCACGCCGCCCCGCCTCGATTTGTCGAGAGGTAATCCAGCACGGTTCGAGTGCTTGCAGCGCAAAGTTTCCAAAGGCTATTTTATTCCCACGGGTCGCCTTCCCCCGCATCCGGCCCCGACTCTGCTTTCTATACTTGGTTCTCTTTGGACTCAACATGGTACCCTCCTGGGTTTTGTAATGACTCGCTGATGGCTCTTTGAAAGAGGGAGCTATATCTTTTTCCTCGATCTCCTTTAGCCCCCCCTCACTCTAAATGTGGGTGAAGAGGAAGGGGGGACAAGAGGCGTGTTTAAGGACGTTTACAACCCTTCCCCATCCCCATCCCCTTCCCCAAAGGGGATGGGAAAAGAGAAGGGGATGGGGAAGGGGAAAGGAAAGGGGATGGAAATTGGGATGGGGATAGAGGAGGTCAGACGATGGCCGCCCTTTTTTCCTTTTCCGCCCCAACTCGATCCCCCTTGTCAGCGAGTCCTTCAAAGATCCAAACCTTAATTCCTAAAAGGCCATATTTAGTTTGTGCCGTCGTATGGGTGTAGTCGACTCGTGCGCGAAGGGTTTGAAGCGGAACTCTGCCCTTTCGCAGCCACTCTGTTCGCGCAATCTCCGCCCCATTGAGACGCCCCGAGACTTGGATCTTAATGCCCTTGACCTGGTCCGAGGTAGCACGCCGCAACGCAAACTTCATCGCCCGCCGAAACGGTCTTCGTTCCTCAAGTTGGTTTACCAAGAGAGCTGCGATGGATGGTGCCGACGTGTTTGGATTTTTTACCTTGTTGACCTTAAGAGAAAGGTCAACTATAGAGGTTGAAAGGTCTGACCCGACCTCCTCAGCTCGTTGTCGACGACGTAAAAGCTTTTCGCTCCACTCCTCCCTCAATTTCTCTAGATTTGGACCTCCATATAGCGTAAAAACCCGTGGCTGCGTGGCAACGAGCTCGACATCCAATTTTTCTCCTCGTCGAGAGATAGAAATGGACAGGATGCCCGCCTTTGGAAATTGGTCGCTAATCATCTTTCGAATAAATTGATCCTCCATGAGGAGGTATGAATATTTGAGTTTCTTTGCAAACCAGTGCGAACGGTGTCGCTGCGTCACGCCAAGACGGAAGCATAAAGGATTCACTTTTTGTCCCATAGAAGAGAAGATGTGTTCGTTTTCGATGTTTCTCCGCTCGATCGAAAGAAAAGCCTTGTGACTCAATTTCGATGCTCCTCCCTCCATCCCACCAGCCATCAGCTTCGCCGAAACCATCACCAAAGGTGTTCACCAAAGGTGTTCACCAAAGGTGTTCACCAAAGGTGTTCACCAAAGGTGTTCACCAAAGGTGTTCACCAAAGGTGTTCACCAAAGGTGTTCACCAAAGGTGTTCACCAAAGGTGTTCACCAAAGG
>JAABUH010000752.1_pt1 | contig 42527 bp, 52 predicted proteins | sample 5559121 | NCBI WGS metagenome assembly JAABUH01 (sample SAMN10711871, study PRJNA513364) | rock metagenome | isolation source: Antarctica rocks | place: Antarctica: Victoria Land, Battleship Promontory nord | collected 2015-12-28
TCTGGTGGTGGACCGTGAAGATTGCTCCCACTCCTCTGTAGACGGAACACTCTCCTTGTCAATATCCATCATGACTTCTTCATGGGGGTTATGGCTTTTGTAGTCCTTGGGTCAGGGATGCTGTTGGTATTCATCTAGTCCTGCTCGAGTGATCATACGCCGAAAGTGGTAAGAGACTTAGCAAGTTGTCTCGTAGTTGTCTCGTAAGGGCAGAGTGGAGAACACTGATGATGTAGCCTTTCAGGGGAACGGCGTAGGCTGGATCGGTATCCTCTAGTGTGGATGATCGAGGTAGAGGTTAAGTTGAGTGGTATTGGTATGGGTCATCTGTTCATGAGACCGACTCGAAAGAGTACGGCGAGAGCCTCGAAACCGATGATGATCCCCCTCTCCCCCTTTGGCCCTTGACCCTCGGTCCGTAGCCTCCCAACCATGCCTTTCCCCTTCTTCTCGCTCCTACCTACCGTCTTTCATCCCCTATTCCCATCGTCTTGCCCTTCCATCCCTCCACCCCATGAAATTTCCCGTTCACTCCCTCCCCCATCCCCCAGACTTTGATCGACCCGGACCCCTACATTTTCCCATCGACGCCTAATCTCCGATCCTGAAGATCATGGGCCAGTCTCCGAGATCTACCCTACTCTCAACCAGTTCCTGACAGCTTCCATCTCCCTCTCCGCTTCCTGGTCCCAATCGCGCCCCGCATCTTCGACCTCCGCCCGCGTCATCGAACGATCAAAGTCGATGATCCGAAATTGCGCTCGTCCGAACGGATCTTGGTCCGACGGGTCGAGCGGTAGACGGAGCCAGTTGTGGGGTCTTGGATCGCGATGTAGGATATGGGCCGCGTGAAGCCGAGTGTAGGCGTAGAGAATCGCTCGTCTGGTAGATGGTTGTTATGGGAGGGCGAGAGAACGTGGGTCGGTCGTTGTTCAAGCAGGGTCCGGATGGAAAGGTGTAACGTATTTGATGAAGCCATGTTTTAGGTCGTCCAGTCGCCATATCAAAGGGTTCAAGAAGCGATCGTGAAGGCAATCACCGAGTGGTCAACGTTCGAAAAGCCAAGGTCGAGGTAGGGCGGAGGCGAAAAGAGTGATGATGAAGATGATGCACACGTCAGTTGAACGGCCCAGCACAATTTCCCCTTCCGTTTACTCACTTCTGATGGTACATCAAGTCCTTCAAATCGACCTCTCCACCCCCATCCTCCATGATCACAGCCCACACCATCTCCGCCTTTTCACCATCCTCCATCACATGGCCTTTCCTCTTCCATGCGTTCCCGCCCACGTTCTCACTCGAGGCATCGGCTCTTGCATCAAGCCCATCACGGCTTGCTAGAGCATCTCCATGTCCCACTGCTGACTTTACGCTCCCACCCGAATCATCTACCGTCCCGTGATATCGTCCTCCGGAGCCCATTACCATCCTCGACCCCGCATACACCCCGTAGATCCTCGGCACCATCCTCTTCAACTCACCCGTTTGATCAGCCTCGACCGACCCCAAGCCCGGGACGGCGCACTGGATCGCCATCATGAACTTGATGTCCCTCTTGATAGCCAGCCTCGCATCATACTCGTCATACTCGTCCCTCTCCTCCTCGTCTTCTTCCCTGGCTCCCCCTTCCAGAGGTAGGGGGAACCGACTTGGTATGGAGATCTTGATGACGAGCTTGACCCCCGGCTCAACACCCTCCATTCCAGCATGGTCCAGGATGCGGAAGACCGCCCATACGGCTCCTTGGCCACACCGTCTGCCCAGAGAGATACTGATCGGGGGAGAGGAGACGGAGCGGGAGAGAAAGTCGATTGAATGAGCGAGAGGGAAGAGCGGGGCGGAGAGGTCGTGGGGTGGCCAGGGGAGCGAGCCGAAAAGGGTCAGGAAGGACAGTGCATGACCGGCAAAGTGCGGGTCTTCCTGCGCTGGTCGGGAAGATGCGATTTTGCCAGCTTTATGCTCGTGGTCGGGGTCAGGGGACTCATCATAAGAGGGGATTAGTCGGATGTATGAAGCTACCTGAAGCGGGTAGATGGTCAGCTCTGGCCTGACTTAGTCAAGTGAGACGATAGTTAGAAGTCAATCATACCTTTGACAGGTTGATCTCATCCTGAGTGATACCAACCTCCGCAATCGGTACGAAAGATTCTATTCCTGACTCCAGGCCAGATATGAATTCGTCGTCGAGAGACTGGCAGCGTGAATCACTGAGATGTCCGCGTCGCTCTTCGCATCGGACGTCTCCATCATCGATGGTGCCCTGAAACGGACTTATGAGCACGCCCAATTCATCGTGCTTTTCGCCTTCGCCGAGGTGTGGAGAAAAGCTCGAGCTCGTATACCTGTAAGGAGAGTAATCCGACAACGGTGTATTTGCTCGTCGAGGCTACAGTGAAAGGAGGCGTTCTCAGCTACCTATCCCCTACCCAACCACGCGAGGAGGAGGCATTGCTTACATATTCGATGGAGTCCTGGATTATGTTTGTGGTCAGATCGAGCTCAATCTGGGCGAACGGAGATGACCAGGAAGTGGGTGTTACGTACAATAGAAGTAGACCCCGCCCCTTGATCACTTGCAGGCCGAGCAGGATGCTGCGGTGCTGCAGGCACATCGCCTGGTGACCCTTGGATCAGCGTCGAAGCCTGCGTATTCTGTCGGGCTTGCGCTCGCGTGACTCGTTGATGATTGAAGCCGGGAGCCGAGGTATACACTTGCGTCGAGCTCGAAGCCTGACCGCTGGCCTGACTACCGCGACCCTGCGTAGCAGCACGTCCTATTCCGATGTCTGGCGTCAGCATGACAGCTCAGACGCGGTCATGAACGAACTCGGAGGCATTGACGGCTTTGTCGCCACATACGCCGGAGGTACATATTCCTCCATGCCCAATACCGAAAGACCGAAGAGCATCTCGAAAGGACGCACGACCGGATCGGGATTGCCCTCCAGAACGACGGTATTGTCACTGCACACCATGCTGGCCAAGGCGATCCACTCGCGCTCGCGCTCAAACAAGAGAGCCGAAGAAGGGAAGAAGTCGCTGGTGGGGTCATTGTAGGATTCGTTTAGGACCACGAGATATTTGACGTTTCTATAGGCGGTGTCGTGGGAGAACTCGGCGTATACCTAGAGTCGCGTGAGTGGGTTTGGAACCTATAGTATCAGGGATAGAGAGGTTGGGGGAAAAGGAAGGGGCAGAGATCCGTGTTGACTTTGTTCACAAAGCTTCTCATACATCGGGGCAGGGGGAGAAACCCAGAGGGGCAGGAGGATCAGGAAGAGGGAGAACCAGGGCTAGGTCGGGGGTATGGTGTTGGCGATGGGGAAGCAGGGGTGAGACTCACTTGGAACAAGACATTCTCATGTTTCTGCCCAGAGTTCGACCACCCATCTTCCACTTCGGCACTTTGGCCCAGCTTGGCGGCGATCCGATAGAGTGTATTCCCCATCTCGATCGCGCTGAAGACCTTTGGAACGTGTCAGCTACTTTTCTATGGGTCAAGATAACCCCCGAGCAAGAGAGATTCCCGGGATTTCAATAACTCACACAATGCGGCTCGATCTCCACCACCCCCACCAACACGTCGTTCACATACAACCCCCAATCGCCTTTCCCCGTCCCACCGATCCCGATCGGTTTCCATACCCTCGTCTGATCCGAATAAACGTGCTGAAGCAACATGTTTAAGAGGTCGAACAGGGCCAACTTCAGGAAGTGGGACACGCCTGACTCTCCCGAAGGCCGAGCGCACTGGGCCTCATGCTCTGCCCTTCTACGGAAACAAGGGATATCATGGTCAAACAGATGATCGGGGAAACGTCCCGCTTCATCCCTGAGCAAAGCGTTGAGAGCACGCTGCAGGGGAAGTCTGATCGTGTCCCAGGATGTGATGCGGATGAGACGAGGTACGCGGCCATGTGTGACCTTTGAGGAATCAAGTCGGGTCGAGCCTCGCTTCCTCTCGAGATCTCCCGAGTAATCGGTCGGGAGGCAAGCCGGGAGCTTGAGACCTCGAAGCCAGGCGAGACGACGAAGAAGAGATAGTGTCGAATCGGGGATAGAGTCGGTCTCTGGTTCGGGTAAATCCCTGGGGTCGACATCCATGGGGGAAACAGAGGAGATCGTCGGGTTAGAGTGTAGGATGACATAAAACAAAAGAGAGCGCGGGGTGCACGTGTGACCAAACATGTATAGGGAGATCACGTGTCATTGGGAACTTTGGAAGGCAGCGGAACTCGATGAGACTTGGTCGGACAATCTCTCGAGTACTAAAATGAAAAAAAAAGAAGTGCGATGAGAGGCCAACCTGCATAGCCAATAGCGATCAAACACATCGCCAAGAGGTATAACCAATATGATGGCAGTAAACGTATGTCCTTAGGCACAGTAATGCTCTCCGTCTACCGTGTGCTGCGGCGGGGAATGCAGTTACCAAAATGGCCAATAGGAGAATAGCAAAAGGGGCTTTGTCGTGCATATCGGACTGAAGAGGAATGGAGTTCTCGAGTGACAGCTTGGTGACAATGCGGACAAAGCGGACCTTGGTATACACACACATATATATACATATAAATATACGTTGGACTATTGATTGCTCGCAGATTGGTAATTCACCTTAAGGAGTACACTTTGTTCACTGCAACGCCTCAACTGAGACCTGGTGAACAGGTGCCAGGTCAGCGTCGGCTCGGAGAGCAGCCTCTGTGACGGCGGCGGTGGCTTCACGAGCGGCCCTAGTGATGTGTGGGGGCATGCTGGGGGATTTCGTATGAGGGTTGAGCGAGAGCGAGAGGAGGTCAATCAACGAGGTGTACTTAGAACAAAGGGGAGGCTACAGCAGAGATTTCAGAGGGCAGAACGGCGAGGGAGAGAGAGAGAGACAGTTTCCTACGCTTGTCCGGAGGCTAGGGAAGCTGGATGATCGTCACCATGGCTATGCTCAGTCTCCAACCAAAGGGCCCTAACACACTCTAGTCAAGACAAGAGTGGCCGAGAGTGACCAATGATCAAATGAGGACGGCTAGACCAACAAGAGTGAACGAGGTGGGGGAGTTGGACAAGGTGAAGGCAGGGGTACCGAAGGTACAGCTGTCAACAAGGTTGGAGATAGAGCTAGATCGTCTAGGTTCAAGAGGATGACATGAATCGAGAAAGAACTAGGGAACTACAAGAGATGGGTTCCCTAGCCATATACTGAGCGGCTCTCCAGAGTTGCTTGATCCTTCAACATCTATGATCCAACATGGCGTGAGTTGAACAAGAGTTGAACGAAAGGCTGAGCAAGGCCGAGAGCTACGAGGCCAAGGCCAATGGTCCAGGGACGGTCGAGAGCGGGGGCGATGCGGGGTGAGAAGTCGAGACAGTGGGAGAAGTGGCTCGTGGTCATGGTGGCGGTCGGCCATCATGGCAATGGTGGTGATGATGTGGGAGAGAGAGAGAGAGAGATAGAGATGGGGTCATTGCGTCCACCGGTCCTCTTCTCTCGTTGCACGTGACCATCCAAGCATCATGTGAGTCTATTTTGAGAGTACGCCATGGTCGGTGTCTATTCGTGTGCTGATGACCGAAAGCGGATCTCTCTCTGGTCTCTGGACAGCACAGGGAGAGGGACAGGTGAGGGAGGTAGAGGGAGGTAGAGGGGAGGCGACACTCGTCATGGCGCTCTTCGGAATCCAGTCGCGCAGTCGCTGCATGTAGTGACTTGTGTGTGCTGGAGCGTCAGTGAGATCTCGTTCTCTACACACTACCACTCCTACCCGGGGTAATCAGCAGCGTGTTATCCTCACTTGATCCTTCTAACTGAACCTCCTGAACCTCCTGACCGGGTCGAGCAGTCACATATCCCTTTCGTGACCCCTCTCCCGTGGTGAACGGTATGGGTCTGTTTCACCGGCGCACACACAAGGATTCAGAGGATGGGATGTGGCTGCTGAAAAGGCCAGGCACGATGAGGAAGAGAAGAAGAGTGGGTCAGATCCTTGTCATATCCTCCCAGGCACAAGCAGCACCGCACTCGTACTCCATCTCGAACCCCTCACCGAGTTCCATCCCGAGTTGGCACTGGCCACGGTAGCTGACACTGCTCACAAAGGGTACGACGGGGACGAGTACGAAGCCCTGCTCCGCTATGTCAATGATCACGCGGAAAAGCTTGCTCACACCACTGGGAAACAGCAGGAAGAGAATGAGGACGATGTAAAGTACACCAGGAAATGGTATGCGCCATGGAAGAAGATCCGGGTCGGGCAGAGCGCCAAAGAAGTGAGTCCCCGCTCCTCCCTTACCATAGCCATATGACCTACTACATTTCTGCAACTCGGCGAACGGGGAACCGTGGGATCCCTTCTCTGCGGATCGGAACATGGTCACTGGTGGTCACTGGTGGATTGGGGGGCCAAGCTGATGCTCGTGCTCGTAGGTCCCGCCCGCGTGGCTGGAGACGGACAGGCAGAAAGGGTTGTCGGCTGGTGATATCGAGCCGAGACGTAAGGAGTTTGGGTACAATGGGCTTGTGAGGTACGTTCTCACATCCACCGCTGCAGCCTCTGCCACTTGTTCCACCTTCCATCTACTCCACCTCTGCCACCTCTTCCATCTTTCCACCCTTCACCTCGTCCACCTCTGCCACACTCCTCCCAGGACGCTTCTATCACCCCCCCTCCTGGGCAAAAATTCCAAACAACGTCCAGGCCACATTCCACTGACATACCATACCATCCAGTCCCTCGGAGAATCAGTTCATCAAATTCATCTCCTACTTCCGCGGGCCCATTCTCTATGTCATGGAGATCGCCGTGGTGCTCGCCGCAGGGCTACAAGATTGGATTGACTTTGGGGTCATCGTGGCGATACTCTTGATGAACGCGATAGTCGGGTGGTATCAGGAAAAGTGAGTTGCACTCCCCAAGCTCCTCATGGCCATCTGTGCATTTCGAGCGTACACAAGGGGGGGGGGCATTGGGATGGTGCACTGTTGGGGTCGCGATTTCGCGATTTGGGGAATATTGAGAGTGTCAGTGCTGATTCTGCGACCACCACACTCAGACAAGCAGGCGATATTGTCGCTCGACTCAAGGCCGGTATAGCCATGAAATGTACGGTCGTCAGGGATGGGAAGGAGCAGGAGGTTCAAGCGAGGGACTTGGTCCCTGACGATATCATGATTCTCGAAGAGGGCGAGACCATTGCGGCGGATGCCAAGGTGAGCTGATACCACAGATTGCCCATATCGACATCAACATGTTTGCACACGCGTACTGACGTAGCTGTAGATCATTGGGGAATACGACGACAAAGATGGCTCAAAGGTATGTACTTTGCCTGCGCGTCCCACTTCCACCAGGACACCATGAGCTGACACCACACGACCCAGGCCAAGGCCCTCCAGGACAAGATCACCCGCTCCTCCAAAGGCCACCAACACTCCCAAGACAGCGAGGACGAAGACGAGGATGACGATGGCGGCGGTCGATTCCAAGGTCCTTCCTTGTGCTCGGTGGATCAGTCCGCAATTACTGGGGAATCCCTCGCTTCGGACAAGTTTTCTGGGTGATACGGCGTATTACACTTGTGGGGTCAAGCGGGGTAAATGTTACGGGGTTGTAATGTGTCCAGCCAATGAGAGCTTTGTAGGGAAGACTGCTGCTTTGGTGTCTGGTGAGTCGAAGTCGGATCGGAATCGAGCAGTCTCTTTCTTTCTCCCCAAAGTGAGTCCCTTCAGAAGCCCGGAGACATCTTTTATTACCCGTGGGTGTTGATCGAAATCTACCTAGATTCAAGCGAGACCGATCAGTGGCGCAGGATGTCATCTTCGTCGTGGCGGTCCTACGAAGAACAAGTGCAGATGAAGGCGAATGTGGACCTAGAGGAGTTATGGATGGAGCCGAAAGTGGACCTGGAGGATGACATCGACATGGGTGTCTCTGCCGAGGACTATTTGCCGGAATCCCACATCTTTGCGGCGCTGAAGGGGGTTAGGGTGATGGTCGTTCGGTCCGAACTGATGGATCGGATGATCAGGCTGAGAGCTGGACGCGAGTAGGGGACGGAGGTGGAAAGGGGTGGACGCTGACCGCGCTCAACCTGGTGAAGATCCTAGGTATATCCATGTCACGCGATACCCAGACGATCGGGCTGAGAGCTGAAAACGGAGAGGGGATGGAGCCAGGGTCGGGTATGTTGTGGAGATTGGTTGGATCCCGTCATTATCAACAAGTATCTCGACCCCGAAGTCGTCGTTCTGGTCACTCTGCTTCGTCGGATGTTTGCTGCCGAGAGCGCTCAAGCGTGAAGTCGATGTACCAAACCCGCTCCTGTGTGGAGGTTACGAGGTCACCGGTCACCAGTCGCTCGTGAATTCAAATCCTGGACAGTCCGTTTGCCGCACTGTCATTCAAGTATATGGTGCCACCCTGTCGCACTGTCAGTCATCTCACATGTTTTCTTTCATTTGGCGCAACTGTTTGGAAACTGATCTCGCTAGTTCAGCGCAGCCTCCCAGCAGGACTCAAGGTCGTCCCCGACTGCATTGCTTCGCATCCTATCGGTAGAGAAGGAAGGGATGCTGCAGTTTCCGCTCCCGAGCCTACCCCCTCGTGTTCTGCCAGGTCGTTCGCATCTGTAAGTCGCACAACTATGGGGTATGAACTCATAAGCTGATTCATGGCTAATCCAGCTCGACACGTATGTCCCCGAAGCCAAACGTTTCCGAGGGGAGGTTGCTGCCGACTTTACCGTCCCCATAGGGGCAGACAAACCCCGACCGGAACTAATGTCCCTGCACCACGCAAACGGTAGCACGCTTGAATTTGACTTGATTCACAAGGACACCAGTTCGATTCAGCACCTTGAGGTAGGTTCGGTCCTCCTTCCGCTCCACCGGACCTCGCAGAAGTGGCGTTTTTGGCAAAGGCTGACCGGTGATTACAGAACTCCAGCTCGGATTCGTCCGACGTCGAGTCGGTCACGCTCAACTGGCATACTAGCGAAAGCTCGAGCCCGCCCACCACTTCCCTCCCGCCAAAGATCGATCTCTCGTCCGTGAGTAGCTCTCCTGATGGCCCAATGAAAAGCTTCATGGATAGAATTCGACGCTGACGATTCTTGCAGCATGGGCCATCGGACACTCTCCTCCTCTCTGGTCCTCCAGGGCTCTCCTTGTCCTTGGGATTCGGCCCACATGGCGATCCACTACACATTGCTGACACCGATCTCGTCGGTCCCCTCGATTGTTCCGCCATCGGCATCCAAGATCCCCTCCCGATCCTCCAAGGTGTCCTGCCCTTACCCCACGAAACTCCGCACGAGCTCCATCTCGACCAACGCTGCGGTAGAGGCGCCATCTGGACAGTATACCGGCCTCCTCCCGGCTACCCAACCCCGGTGGTCATCAAATTCTGCTCCCCAGAGGCGTTCCCGCAGTATCAGCACGCAGGAGACTCTGAGAACGCCGTTTACAGCTTCGGAGACGCCCAACGGGCCATCAAGCGCGATTTCGACATAGTCTCCGGACCACTCGTTCCTCTTTGGAACGAGGAAGAAGGGGTTGTGGCAGTCGTCCCTCGCCTTTATGGGCTGTACGCGGGCAAGCTCGGTGGCGACGAGAGCATTGGGGGATAATGCTAGAGGACGGCGGCGAGGCCGTCGGGGATGGCGTGGACCGCATGACAGGCACCCAGAAGTGAAGTCGAGGCGCTCATTCCAGTGAGTACCAATATCTTGCATATCTCTATCTATATTGCACTTAGGCTGATTCTAAGACTAGACACTGGCTGCTTCGGTCATTCCATACCATATTCCACTCTTTCCATTCATTATTATATGCATAAGTCGATGGTCGGCTGGATTATGGTTTTTCAGAAGTTGCTCCCGGGTTAGGGGGTCAGACCGGCCGCTCACTCCAGTGAGTGCCAAGATCTTGCACATCTCTTTCCACATTGCTCCTAGACTAATTCTGAGACTAGATCCTGGCTCTTCTGGTCATCCCATACCATATTCCACTCTTTGCATGCATTGTTATATGCATAAACCAAAGGTCGGCCGGATTTGGATTTTGGAAATTTGCTCCGGAGGTCAGTCTGGCCGTTCACTTCAGACCGTCCCAAATTCTTCCATGTCTCTTTCCTCATTGATCTTAGACCCATTCTGACACCTGATCCTGACTCCCCTGATCATTCTGCACCAGATAGGACCAATAGATGCATGCATAAAAATTTCACTTTCACTCCAGTTCCGATACCAGAGCGCTCCAAATCGGCTCAGATTGCTCCTATCACCAGTCAGCAGATACCAACTAACTTACAGAACGCTTCAATCACCCGTTCCGCCACCCCAAACGACGTCAACAACACTCGACCACCTCCTCTACATCCAAAGCTGGCAGCAGCCCTTGGCGATGCTCGGCCAATTACAGGATCCCTGGAGCTTTCCACCCCTCCTACTGCCCCTCAGTCGCCCTCGAGTGCTGCCTGCTCCGCCTACTCTCTCCCACGATTGCCCAGCTCATCACCATCGCCGCCAGGACAGCCCAGGCAGCTCCGAAACCGGCTAGTCCCCTTCCAAAGCCCTTCCTTGGCCAGACGGTCGGCTCCACGGCCCGCCTTCACCGACCGACCTCCTCGACGGCCGGCTAGAGCGCCCAGTATTGGCTCACTTTCTGAGGAGGAAGAAACGCTTGAGATTCAGCCTCTTGTAGCGCGGCCGCACAGGATTGCCGATCATAATAGACTTCACACAACAGACGTCCTCCACTGGACCTTCTTCTTGTCACACGCTCTCCACAACGCGTTGAACACAATTTATCCACTTACCACCGCTTCCTCAAGCTCGCCGATCTGCCCGCGCTCTACAAGCCAGTCCCTCCATCCCTCCTCAGGCCGTTCCATCAGCTACTCGAGCAGATCTGCACCGACTTTATCTCCAGCCCTTCCGAAGACACCTTCTTCGCCTTCCTCGCCATTCCAAAGCTCGGCCTCCAACCAGCAGCGCGCTTACTCCCCCAAGGCCGAGGATTGGCGACAGATCACTTGGACAGCTTCCTTAACGCGCCCTGACCCCAACCGGATCACAGGCCACCATCGCAAGGCAACACAGTCGCCAACATCGGCAGACTCGTCACCCAGGGACGCTTTGGCACCGCCGCGAACTTGGTCAGGGGAGACGCCAAGGTTCTGGACATAGAGCACGCTCTTCTTGTCTCGCTGAAGGCCAAGCATGCTCCTGGATTGGCGAAACCGTTCGGACCGACAGCTGGACCAATCCCTGGCCTCTCCCCTTCCGAAGACGACATTCTCACCGCCGTACACTCCTTCAAGCCCTACACAGCCCCTGGCATTTCCGGCTGGACAGTTCCCCTCCTCAAAGTCGCGATCAAGGTCCCCAAAGTCGTCGCCATGCTCACCTGCCTGACAGGTATGATTGGACAGGGCACAGCCCCAGGCCGATCGATGCTCGCCGCTTCCAGACTCACCCCACTGGAGAAGAAGGATGGAGGACACAGACCGATCGCTGTGGGCGACCTCATCTATAGGTTGTGCACCAAGGTCCTACTCCGCCAGCACTTCAAGCCTGACTCCCTCCTACCGACCCAATTCGGCGTCGGGACCAAGGGAGGAGTTGAGCCGGTGGTTAGGACCGTACAAAGGGCACTGGACGATACCTTGGGCCGCTCTTTTTCTACCCTCACCATGCTCGACTTCACCAATGCCTTCAATACCGCAGACAGACGCGACATTGCAGCCAGCCTTCGGGAGTACTGCCCCTCGCTTTACAGGACGGCCAAGTGGGCCTACAACGCCGCCTCCGACCTCGTCCTCGGCCAGCACACTTCTCCAATCGGCCACAGGCGTCCGGCAGGGCGATCCTTTGGGCCCTCTGCTTTTCTCACTCGCCATCAGACCCCTCTTGGATCGGCTTTCCACCTATCTCGGCACGGACTACCTCGTTTTGGCCTACCTGGACGATGTCTATGTCCTCTCGCCAGCTCAGGAGCTCGCCTCGGCCCAGGGACTCACCTCGACTCTAGAGAAGATCTACAGCTTTTTCGACAGCTCTCCTTCTTCGCTTAAACTCAACAGGACCAAGTGTACCGGCAAGACACTATCCGACATCAAGGAGCATGGCTGTAACATCCTTGGAAGCTGCGTTGGCTCTCCACAGTCCCAGGCCGCCTTCCTTGCCTCCAAGATCGACAAGCTCGCCAACCAGGTCCAGAACCTCGCCTCACTCCCACACCAACACGCCCTACTCCTCCTCAGGCAGTGCATCCAACAAGACCTCCAGCATCTCCAGAGGTCTCTCCCGGATCACCCCTTAATTAATAACCAGTGGACCCGACTGGACCGAGCTCTCTGGAACGAAGTCAGGAGACTCAGAGGAAGGGTTGACCAGCAACAGGGAGACAGGCAGGAACTAGAGGACGCTATCCTCTCCCTCCCACTCCGCCTAGGCGGCCTCGGTGTACTCTCCCACCTCAACGTGGCACCCCATGCTCTGGCAGCCTCGAATGAGGCAGCAGACCGACACATCGACACCTTCATGAACATCCAACCCTCCCAACAAGGCAGCCCTACTCCAGCAGTCAAATCCCAGCATGAACGATGCCAGGACATGTGGGAAACGACCCAGACAAATCTGATCGACACCTTGGATGACACAGAGAGGAAGCTACTGTCGGAAGCGGCCTCTCCACTCGGCAGGAAGTGGCTCAACACTATCCCCTTCTACCAACCACTCTGCCTCACCGATTTCGAGGTTTCCACCGCGCTAAACTACCGTACCCTCGCCTGTTCACCCCTCACCACCTGCTCCTGGTGCTCGAGACCTAATAGCCTCGGCCACGACGAGCTCTGTATGACCAGGCGTCGCCAGACAGTGGCCAGACACGACTCCCTCGCTCGGATCATTCACTCTACACTCAAACTATCGATCCGACAGCAGAACATGAGCCGCACTCGTTCGAAGGCAGGAGAAGGAATGATATCCGCCTCCGAGGACCGTTCAGGGGCACAATCGACTACGACATCAAGGTGTACACCCTTCTCGCTGCTCATGCGACGAAAACAACCACTAGAACACAAGCCAACGTCTCCCTGCCCGCCCACATCACCCAGCAGTCGCTCAAATACCTAGATAGAGTGGGCAGGCATGCTACACACGTCGGACCCCTCACCAGCGGCCGCTTCATCCCCCTCGTTTTCTCGGCTGGCGGACTGATGGCCAAGGACACGGCAAGCGAGCTCGAAGTCTGGAGAAAGGAGATGGGCCATACTAAATTCAACAGGATGATAACACGGCTCAGCATGGCGCTATTGAAGGCGAGAAGCAGGAGCTTCGACATGGTAAGATCCGGGAGGCAGGAAGGCACTTCCGAAGAACTGAATGGCGAATTCGACGCGGCCGCAGACCTGGGTGGCGAGTTTGACACCCTGGAAGAACTCGGTAGTGAATCCGAACCAAGCTAGGCAAGCCCAGACTAGGACGACCAATCTGCGCAGTTCTGAGACTGCATTGAGTAGCTAGACAGACCACATACCCTTCTATATACCAAGAATGCAACGAGATGAACCCTGAACGCCGTTCACGGGGATGAACAGCCCTTCAATGAAATTCGTCCCCTCTTTCATATCTAGAGCTTGATAGTCATGCCCAAACGCTTCCGAAGCACAATTAACGACCTGGAGTCGGGCCAAAATCGCCTTGTTCTCCTCAGTGCTGACCGAAGCGCCAGGATGGACCGGTGCAAACGAGACAGAGGCGAGCTCTTTCTCGCATTTCGCCACGACACCAGGCTCTAGGAGCAGAGATAGATGAGGCGATGGATGGATGACTAGGAGGTTCATACAGAAGTGGAGGAGAGGGCGGACGTGGGCCCCTAGGAGTATAGGTCAGCTTGGAGCATAGATAGCAAGGATGGGAATGTACCATGCTGTGGTAGGTAGAACGATGGCATGAGCCGACTTGGGAGTAGATACAGTCGACATGGTAATCTGTCGTCGAAAGTGTGTAGCTGAGGTATATTCTACTTGTATGTTTACTACTATCTGTTGCTAGGTAACAGGACAAGTGGGCACTGAGGATAGCATACTTTTATAGTCTTTCCGGGCTTTGTTTCCAAACTTTCGGCGATACGGCCATCAGTCTGTCCATTCTTTCCATCATCCCCATCAAAACTACTCGTCCCGCTCAATATAGCCGCATACCAATAATAACAGATCCATGCATGAAATATACAGTCCGCTTCAAACCCAAATGACCCAATGACAGCACAGATAGCAGCCGCTGATTTGTCCTCGGCAATGCATCAACAATACATCCCCCTTCTACATACATCTCCCACCTAGAAATACTTGCCAAACCCCTCCATGACCTCTCGACTCCTCCCGTTCTCCCAGCTCTTCTCACAAGTATCCCGAAGCTTCCCCATATTCGCTCTCATCCTCCCCCCCTCCTCACCTTTCAAGATCTTTGCCCAAACCGCCTTGGCTTCCGCCTTGATAGCCGCTTCGGTACCGACAATCTCCGTGCCGTCGTAGCACTTTGTGAATTGTTTTTCTCGAAAGGTATAAAATTGCTTCAAGGCTACCGCGGCGCCGAATTGCCGGACTGAGAAGAACGGCTTATCAGTCTAGATGTTTTGATGCAAGGAGAGGGAATGGGGGGTGTCAAGCAGCATTTTGCGATAGTGGTGCAGCGGTAATGCGAGACAGAGACGACTGCTAGCAATGCGTGGCAAAGAAGTGAAATGGTCTGGGAGAGAGAAAGGCCTCGAAGATGAGTCATTAAAATGATGATAGAGTCAAAGCTTAAGTGAACGTCGTCACTCACGTTGAGCCGAGAACTCGCCTTGGTCAGCAGCGATCGGCAACGCAACCATCGGTTGCTCCGCCACAATAGCCTACATCCGAGTCAGCATTCCTCACGGCAGCGATTTCGCTAGAATGACCAACCTCTGCAGCTGAGTTACTACCACAATGGCTCTATCAAGATCCCATTGATTAGTCGACCCGTCTTCATAAAGATTCAGACATACCACAAAGCACCCTGTAGCAGGATGGCTCAAGATAGCCCATTGAGGTGCCCATTATACCACCAGCCCATCTTCGTAAGCCAGCAATTCCTTGGATAAAGGTGGTGCGCCCATGTGGAAGCCTGCAGCTTGAGCAAAGACGTATGGTATCCCGCTTTCTTGCAGTGAGGCGATCAAGTAATCGACGAGCTCTGGTCGTGCCATTGGGTAGAATAGACTTCCGAAGCTGAATATGAGAGTTAGCGACGTGTCAATCAGCAGTAGGTTGAGATGGAATCTTGGGTACGAAAATGAGAGGATAATGTGAGGGGCTGTATTGACCGGTTTTAGTGCTTACCTGAAGAAACAAACGCTTTTCTTCCCATGCTTGGCCTCCATCTTATCCAAGAAAGTCATGACTTCCAGATCGCCTTCGCTAGTAGGCGCACTCTGCTTGACCCCTCTCCATACAGATTCCGGAAACTGCAATCTAATATAGTATCAAACGTCATCAGCTTGTTAGGGACATACGACCTTCCCACTGACCCAGCCATGAGGACTTTGACCCCCGATTCCTTGGCGAGCACGTCGGCTATCCCGGGCTGCAGCTCTTCGGTGGTCGTGAAGAGCAAGGCGGATATGGCGGGATGGTTGAAACTCGAGTACATGGCTCCGAGGGATTTGCTGACTTCTACCGGGGTGGGGCATGCGCCGTACAACGGATCTTTGTATCGAGAGTGTCATTGAGACTTCCCCTAGAATACGAGTTACCCAAGGAAGTTCACTCACGCCATTCATCTGTTCGGAGCGGTGATTAGCGGTTTCATATGGGAAAAAACACAAGTGACCAACAATCGAACATCTTTGGTAATCCGGGCATCTGTTTCACGACGCCATAATTCCTCAATAAGTGCTAAACTCATGATCAACAGCTGCATATTTCTGGTGAAAGCACGCGTAGTCTGGAAAAGCTTTTTCGCTTCTGATATCTCTTCGCCGTAGATGAAGCCAGAAGCGGGAACAGAAACCCACATCTTCCCACGCTTCATCCTCATCCCGTCCCCGCGCCATGTCCTCTTTGATCTTCCGGGTCGCCTCCGCGATGAACCCGCCGTTCTCCTCCGACGCCCAATGACTGAGTACTACATCAGTGACACTAGCACCCATCGGAATCTGCAGGTGGGGGTCTCACTGATAACCGGCCGCCGGGCAGGAGGGTGTGAAGGATATCAAAGGGATTATGGGAGTTCTGAGTTTCTCCAAAACAGCGGTCAACGCGGCCGGTACAAAATGCTGGAAATTCTGTATCAAACTCATCTCAGAAGATACACACTGTGTCAGATGTCTTGTCGAGGCGGAACACGTACGTCAAACATCATAAAGCAGGGTTTGATCGCTTGGAACCTGTTTGCAATCCCTTCCCTGGGCTCGAACAGCGCCTCGATATAACTCGGGTTGTCGCTAATATTGTAAGGCGCATAGCCATTCCAGATAGGCTCGGTAGCAATCTTGATGATCTGCAACCTATCGAAAAGGGCTGTTTTTGGCTGAGCTGGGTCTTGGGTCGTTGTCGAGTTAGATTGGACTGGCGCAAATGAGACTGATGCGAGTTCCTGCTCGACCCTCGGTAGGATCCCTGGTTCTAAAAGCAAGGACAGGTGAAGATTCGGATGTACTGTCAAGAGATTTATGCTCAAGTGGAGGAAAGGTCTACCGTGTCCCCTTTGCTGCAGTGTTAGCTCTAGCTTTCAAGAAGGAACAGGACTCACCAAGCAGATGTAGGGAGGATGATGAAATGAGCGGATTTCCTGGCTGACATGACCACTAATGCTCATTTGTCTTTCAGTGCGCCTGGAGATAGTGAAGAGGGAGTTAGTGCAGACTCCCCTTACCAATCCCCGACCCCATTGCCAAATCAATTTCCAACGTACGACGCCATTGTCACCTCCATTGCCAACTTCAACAAAGAGACTCCATGACTCAAGTTCGCTTGCATCATCTCATATAAAACGAGCCGTGACGAACCATAGCGCTGCCATGCCCGCACAGTCTGCTCAATCGCTCCAAGCAAACTTTGCCTCCTCGCAAGGCAACTTTGCCTCCTTGCTACAACATGGCACCATTCCCATCACCCACCCAGGCGTGGCACGACAACACCTAACCAGCACTATCTCCCACTCGTCCCGAACTTTCCGCCAAGGGCAAGACCACTGTCATCACTGGAGGTGGATCCGGCATTGGTGCGGAGACTGCTCGATAATTTGCTTGAGCCGGAGCTTCCCAAATCGTCGTCCTTGGTCGACGAATCCAGCCGCTACTCGAGGTCAAGGATGAGCTCACCCGCGACTTTCCCCATCTCCAGGTCGTTGCGATATCCATGGACATGACTAAGAAAGACGAGGTGGATGCAGCATTCCACAAGGCCGTGGACGGTCGCAAGATCGATGTCATGGTCAGCAACGCTGCGCAGACCGGGCCAGTAGACTTGGTGCGCGAAGTAGATCCCGACAAGTTCTTGACGACCGTCGATACCAATCTTCGGGGATCCCTTCTCGTCGCTCAAGCATTCCTCCGCTACGCCGTGCTGGATGCAGTTGTCATCGAAGTGAGATCCTCCGCTGCGCACGTCGCCTTCGGTGCGGGCTTTGCTGCGTACAGTATCGCCAAGCTGCCCGTCTTTCAATGTGGGACATGTTGGGGGTCGCCCATCCCGATATGCGCGTGTATCATACACAACCAGGGGTCGTCAAAACTGCGATGAACCGAGAAGCCGGCGGCATTGCTGCTGTCGGGTATGAGGATCAGATCACGGTGGGCCTTTGCTCCGCACATTGAAGGAGTTGAGCTGACGACAAAGCCTCGTGTCGCTCCCTGCAAGCTTTAACCTATGGCTCGCCAGTCCCGAAGCAGCCTTCTTGAAGGGAAGGTTCGTGTGGGCGAATTGGGACGTGAATGAGCTCATGCCCGATGCCAAAGCGATCGAGAAGGCTGGGAAATCCCAGGTCGGTCTCTTTGGTTGGCCCTTTGCAGAGGGAGAGGTGGTGTGGAAGTTTGCGCCTGCGGAGGGCACGACTGCAAATAGCGGTTTCGCTCGAAAGTGAGCGTTGCCGCCCGGATAGAAGTGTAGTCTGGCTGTACAAGTCAAAGTTTCTTGCATCATCATTGTGAAAGTCGCCTGAGCGCGATCAAATCAGACGCCATCAAACGGAGCTACGCTTATAGCTCCTCGTCGCAAGTTCTTACTGATACATACCCGACGTAGTGGCGGTGCCACCTTGACCCAGCCACCCTTTAAAGCTCGTGCTACTGCGTCGAGTGCCTCGATCACAGGCGGAGTCACGGTTCATGAAGAGAGGAAGGCCCACCTGATTCAGACCGTCTCGACTTTTCGCCGTGGGTTCGTTCGGCGATGTAGTGATAGGCTTCTGTCTCCTTGGAGCAGCATCAGGTCGGACCAGTCGGATCTTATTTGTTGTTTTGTGTTTGAGCAGACGGACATCTCCAGTTCCTCGCTCTTTCCACTCGAGATCTGCTTTAATAATGAGGAAGTGCTTAGATCCCTGGGATGTTGTAATCGTAGAGCAGGGAGGGAACAGGTGATTCGCATGGAACAGTATCGCCAGAGAGAAGAGGACGGTGTTCGACATTTTCAACAGGATCGGGTATCGAACCGACAGTGCGTCCGACAAGACCTCCGTCATCTTCGAAGGTGTCTCCCAGATCACCCCTTGATCAACGCCCAATGGACCCGACTCGACCAAGCTCTCTGGAACGAAGTCAGAAGGCTCAGAGGAAGGGTCAATCAGCGACAGGGAGACAGGCAGGAACTCGAGGGCGCCATCCTCTCCCTCCCACTCCGCCTAGGAGGCCTCGGCGTGCTATCCCACCTCAGCGTAGCACCCCATGCCTTGGCAGCCTCGAACGAGGCGGGAGACCGGCACATCGACGCCTTCATGAACATTTCACCCTCCGACCAAGGCAGCCCTCCCCCAGCAGTCAAATCCCAGCATGAACGATGCCAGGACATGTGGGAAACGACCCAGACAGATCTGATCGACACCCTGGACGACACAGAGAGGAAGCTATTGGCAGAAGCGGCCTCCCCACTCGGCAGGAAGTGGCTCAACACCATCCCCTTCTACCAACCACTCTGCCTCACCGATTTCGAGGTCTCCACAGCGCTAAACTACCGTACCCTTGCCTGCTCACCCCTCACCACAAGCTCCTGGTGCTCAAGACCCAACAGCCTCGGCCATGACGAGCTCTGCATGTCCAGGCCTCGACAGACAGTGGCCAGACACGACCCCCCCGCTAAGATGATCACGTGTTGTCGAAGAAACAGGCGACCGGTGGGGTATCGCAGAAGGCGAGGTACAAAGACGTCGAGCGTCCGTCGAGAGGATCAGGAAGGAGGTTGGGAAAGGTCAAGTGCGTGTCAAGAAGCTGATTTCGAAGGTTTTGAGAGGACGAGTTCTTGGGACGGGACGACGGAAAGGATCGACAAGTAAGGGGAAGGAGAAGTACCGGGATATACCGGATCTGGAGCGGGGTGAGGGTGATCGAGGGGATGATGCGGAAGAAATGAAGCGGTGGGAGATGGAAGAGCAGCAGGTGGGGTATGAGCATGTGTTTGGGCTAATGATAGACAATGGTGAGACGGCAAGATGACACGCTTGGTGTAATCTCGGGGACACTTCATACGCTCGCATCGCAAGCTGGATTGATAGGCAACGAGGTCTCGGAGCAGTCAGAGTGAGTCCCTCTCACTGCATGTAGCTGAGCTGACCGCTCGAACCCTAGATGACCTGAGGACGAGTGTCGACTCTACGGACACCCGATTACGAAAACTATCACGGACGATGCAAGACTTCATACGGCGAAACGAGGGTGAGGCACAACCCCTTGAAACGGCTGCTGATGGCAGAGACGAAGAGTGGATGGTGTATCTGCATCTTAGTCTTTGTACTGATCATCCTGCTCGTCGCGGTGATCTTGACATGAACGACATTCGGATCGCATCCCGGTCTTTAGTTATCCCATTTCGCCTATTTGTTCAAGATCTCCTTCACCGTCTCCGCCAATGTCTTCCCCTTCCACCCCTCCACCGTCACCCTCTCACCTGTCCAGTTGAAATCCGGAGTCCCCCACTTCCTCGAAACTCCCGCCGCCAAGCTCGGTAAACCACTCTGAGCCATCTGCGCCTCCCATTCCGCCTCGCTTATTTCGTGAATTTCGGGCGGAGACCCGTTGACCTCGGTGAAGGCTTGGATGATTTCCTCGCCAGTCTTTTCATATTCTATAAGGTCGAAGGTCTTGTTCGCTATGTCTTTTGGATGGTTGACCACGAGTTGAGCAGTAGCTGCGCCGGCGAACGGAAACGTCCTGTGGTAATCAGGTCCGAGATACTCGGATCAGAGATGGCTTACAACATAGGAAAGGGATTGGTGAGGGCATTGCGATACAAACTGATTTGGTTCGATTTGACGGTCATTCCGAAAAGTCTGAGCTTGTCAGGACCGGTCGCATCAGTAGCAGGAATCCACACTCACGGATGAGTGAAGGCGAACTCGGGAAAAGCGGCAGCTTTAATCGGTGTGAACGGGACTCCAAGCTCTTTTGCTCGATCCGCAACGTGCTCCTTCCCTTTCAGGAAGGCCAGCTTCGGGTACTCGTTGAATTCTTTCTCGGTCCACGGTGAGCCGTAGTCGGAGGGGATGAAAGTGTATAGGTCAGAGGATCCAGCGAGGGCCTCGATAAGGGGAATCTGCGACATCACGGAGACAGTAGACACATTAGAGCTAACTGTGTGAGCCAGTACAAACAAGCTTAATTGTTAAGAGCAGCTTACATGAGGATGTTGATCCCGGCCACTGCAGACTTCAAGGCACCAACGTCCTTCTTCTCGAGGTCGATCACGCGCTTCTCCACGTCTGACGGGATGTTTGAAGTGCTTGATGAAGGACGATGAAGTATTGCGAGCTTGATGCTGCCGGATTTGTGGGCAGGTAGAAGGGCGGCGAGGACAGCTGAGCCGACGTTACCATTGTGACCGATCAGACCGATAGTGTGAGGCATGATAGATGCCGGGGGAACAGAGAGAAATGTATCCTTGATATCAGGTGCTTTCGAAGAGGAGAGATTAGGGTAGCTTTTGGACCTCGTCATCCTCTCCGCTCAGTTTTTATTTCACACAGTGCGGCCTGCATGACCAAGCATTCGCAGTCGCTTAGCAATCTTTCACGGTTGTACAGGGGTGTCCGAATGTTATCGGCTAACGCCGAGCGGCGTTATAGTGTGGCAGCTATTCACCCCTGACTTCTCCGATTTGACCCAAATACCATGCTACTCGAGATGTTCATATCTCATCACCATGCATAGCTACAACGCTCATGTCTCTCAGTGACCTGTAGCATACCCTGCTGCGTTCTTCACCTGAACTACTCGCTTTGTCTTCCCCTCACAGGCCTTGTTCACCAATCCATTGGGATCAAAGCCCGCTCCGTCTCAAAATGTACAATGAGCTCCGCTTTTGTCTTAGCAACCGGTCTCCTAGCTTCTACTCGCGCCTTGGGTACCGCCCACAGGTTCTCTATGGCGTTGAGGTCAGGAGAGTAGGCAGGATGATAGAAACGCTGAAATTTATGCAGTTGACGGAACCTCTCTGCAACTTCGCCGTCATGCGGGGTTGCGCCGTCTTCCACAACTACAGGACGCCGACCCTGATTTTCGTCTTCTCGCTTACACCGTCTAAGATGAGTCCATCTACGATACCCGAGATCCCGGATTCACGGGCTCCTTTGGCTCGGGCTTCGAGTGCCGCTTTGACGGCGGGAGATAGGTTGGCAGCGGGAGAGATCAGGACTATGATAATGACACCATCATCTGATGACGTGCAAAAAGGGGGGGGAATGATGTGGAAGGCTGACCGAGGAAATCAAGCATGGAAGGGTATTTGCTAGCGAAAGTAGTTGCTACCAGCTTCGAAACGTCAACGTCAATAATCATGCCTCTTCCCTCTCAAAGACTCGGTTTCAGTTTCGATATCACTTACTCCTCCCATTGAATGAGCAATAATACCCGCCTTCTCAAGTCCTGTGGCATCCATAATATCTTTAACATCCTCCGCATACCGTTCGATGGTGATGTCGATTTCCCCACTAGTCAACGGGGATAAACCCCAGCCTTCAGCATCAGGCATGATGACTCTGTGCGTCGATGCAATGCCCGATGATTTGATGGTAGGGCCGTATGTACTGGTGGAAGATCCTAGACCGTGGATGAAAATGACGATTTTCGGAGCGGATGAACTTGGATCCGTGGTTTCGATATGGAGGCATCGGCCTGACGGTAAGGACAGCATTCTTGAGGTCAGGGCAATGTGTCGCTGATTTGATACCAAAGAGAGTATTGCGGGAGACAAGCCGTTGCGACGTCTTTATCAATAGTTACGATACATACTCCACTTTTTGACCTCCACTTTCTACGAGCTATACCTCCACTCTGTCTTACCAATTCAGGCTCGGCTGAATCATCTGATAGGAAATAAGCGAAGACACTGCTTTCCGCTCAACCGATCCCAACGGCCAACGGGGTCTTCTTAAAGCGCATGCAAAAGATATTTAGGTCAAGAGATTATCTGTGAGTTAATCTTTTAAGCTCCATTTGACAGCCATATCTCTCAGTTGAAATGATCATCGGTATTTTCCCAGCTGCAGGAGGTCTCGGAGGAGCTACGCATACTGCTCTTACTCGCACTATCGGTCACGATCCTAAATGTGTGATTCTTGTCTCTCGTCATCCCAACAAGCTCGAAAAGGAGAAAGCGGCAGGAGTGGTCTGCAGACGAGCCGACTTTGATGATGAGTCGTCATTCGAGGGCGCATTCGAGGGAATCGATCTTCTGAACCTCATCTCGTATCCGAGCTTCCAGCATGAGTACCGCTTCAAGGTGAGTAAAGCCAACCTTTACTCTATGAGATATCCGCTAGGATACTCCCTTAGCGCGAAGCAAAGCAGCTCTGACAGAGGCATCTCTAGGTTGCTAAGTTCGCTATCGATGCCGCTATAGCTCAAGGGGTGAAGCATATTCTCTACTCATCCCTCGCATTTGCGCGATACGGGTCTGCAGTCTCACGAGCCCATGTAATGCTCGCCCACCTCGACACTGAAGCCTACCTCGCTTCCCTTGTCACCCCTGTCTTCTCTTACTCCATCGTCCGCCAAGGTCTTTATAGCGAGTCGTTCCCAGTGTATACCGCCAACTTCGACCTCATCAATGCCAAAATGTCGGCCGAGCAGGATTTCAGCATACGTATACCTCATAACGGTGCGGGACCAGGTTTGGCTTGGGCCAAACGAGAGGAATTAGGCGAAGCCACAGCAAATCTTTTGGTTCAATACGCCAAAGACCCATCTTCCTTCCCTCATGCAAACAAAGTCATGATTCTGTCTGGACCTCGTGCCTTCAGCTTGAGCGAGACAGCTGAGGTGATCTCTCGTGTGCTCAAAAAATCTGTCAGGATAGTTCAAGTGACTGTGGACCAATATTGCGAGGAGGCGGGCGTGGGATATGGGTCTGACTCGAATGAGATGAACAAGCTATGGGCCACAGCGTTTGAAGGGATAAAACATGGCGAAACATCTACAGTCACTCCTCACTTACGAGAGCTGCTAGGCCGAGATCCGGAGGATTTCGAAGCGACCATTAGAAAGTTAGGGGCTACGTTTTTAGGCGGTTGAAGAAGTACATATCTGGTCACATATATATTTGTACGGGGTGGAGTAACAGAAAGCTTTGAAAAGTCGCTAGGTTTGGGTTAGAGTTCCACTTAGCGTTTGGCGTATAATTTTATCTACGGGTGGCTAGATGTATTTCAAGCTCGAAGCTCCGAGTCCTCGCAAGCCATAATAGCCAAAATAGCCTTTGGAGAAGTCGAGAGAAGATCTCAGGGTTCCTAGGTGCCTTCCATTCGCTCTGAAACACCCTGTGAGTCCTCCCCTTCACATTGCTTCTCAGAGACAAAGAAATCGACCGGTATGGGAGACCAGGATTGTGGAATCGATCTTAGCCTTAGCCACAGATGACACGGGCTGGTGGTCTGGCACTGCATACAAGTCATGGCAAGAGTATATAATAGCGGTTAGGAGAGACATCTATGAATCAGCTATCTCAAGTATTGGAGCGTTTCGGCAATACACGTTGATTTGATCGGTGGCAGTCGTGGCGTTTGGTTGGATGGGGATACGTTGCGTGGCGTGGTCCATGACGGTGTCAATAACCATGAGAAAGCAGACCTTTCCATCTCCTACTTCTGAGATGTTTGCTAAAAAGAAATTCCTAAACAGATCTGCCAAACAAAACTCAGCTACATGAGACTTGCTATCGGAAGTGAATATCCTACAGCTTGAGAACAAGTATGACAGTTCTGAGCAATCCTTGTTGGATGGGTCTGAAGCTGGCAAATGTTTCGCAAGGTGTATTCGGTTCTGGTGTGATTTCTCGCTTGCTCCGACGCTACAGTTATCTGATAGCGCCGGCTGTCAATCCTCCTTTTCCCTAATCGCCACGGTAAATAATGCTTTGCTCGGATCAGGAAATCAAACTCATGGACAGTGCCTCCACCGAATGAGATCCGCACCATTTTTATGACGATAACAACGGGTGGACTTCGTGATCAAGCAGTAAAAGAAGAGAAATCTACCAAGGAACATTGCGCCACGATGTAAACACACTTCACCTGATTGACAATTGGCTCGAGACATATGATTGTTAAGAACATGCAGAGCGCAATGATCCGATAGCCCATAAGGTGGCCAAGTTGGACTGCAAAATACCGACGGCAGAGGAGGCGCCATAAACATCGTACCAGGGCGAGTCTGGGACTCTTGCAGGAGGCCACGACTTGCCTTGGCTTTCGATCATTGCCTACATCACAAGTTAGGAAGGATTCATGGCGGCTTTCCGATGAACGCCATTCCCCAGGTTTCCTCTCCGCCAAGATATCGATATCTCGCTATAAGGAGAGAGAGCCCACCTGACAAGCAGTGACCCAAGGCACACCAAACGCGCTTGCTTCTGCCAAGTCCCCCTCGATTCTAGGAGGCACCGAATACACCAAGTCGCTTTCTGCCCGCAGAAACTCGGCAAAGCTTCCTTTATCCTTGAACTGCCCACCGTGGACGCAACCGGCTATACGGTCGCCGACCTTGAGGCCAGTGTTCGCTGGCGATGAGCCGATGGCAACGACTGCGCCCGAAAAGTCGCACCCGATGATGGCATTTGGAGGGGAGTAGTAGGCAGCGTGCTTCCAGTCTGCGAGATTCTATACGGCCAGACGTGTCAGGTCCAAGTCAGTTACTTAGCAGGGAGAGTAGCTATTGCGCTCGACATCTTATAGTATCATGGAGAAAGAGTGGCAGAGAGACCCACCTGAGCTGCGTAGTCCACCTTGACAAGCATGTCGTTCGCCTCCCATGGTTTTTGGTATAGGTGCCGACATGAGCTGTTGGGTGTATAGGGTCCTAGGAATCGTCGAGTTTTGACATTCTCGGTAAGTTGTGAGGCATCGCCTTTATACAGAGCCGCTCTCAAAGGTATTAAATGACGCAATTGGGAATCCGGATCCTGTCCACGGATTTGCCCCGGGGTTCCGGACTCGCGAAGATCAAATGCGTAATAATCCATTTCCGGTTTTTGTCAGCCTTCCGGATTTGGGATAAAACTTGCAAACACCAATAGGTCATTTTCCGGCTCAGCACGAAGTGTTCCGCGTTGACCTGGATTGTTAGTTATGATTGCTCATCGTGAGTTCGAGATACTATATCCAGTCAAGTCTGCCAAGTAACCCTATGTCCTACTGCTCTTTATCCTTTTTTCCTCATCTAGCTCCCAGCATTGATGTCCCCAAGAATCAATTGCAAAGCCGCATGTTTGCATATACCTCTTCCGACTAGATTAGTCACGACAAGAGAAGAATCTCGATGGACTCAGACCGCGATGTGGAATTGGGTGATGAGCTGGCGTTTCCATGTCCATAGATCCTCCATCAATATCGACATCGCGTCAATTTGGCAGCACGATACATATAGCTCCGGTGGAAATGCCCCAATGCACGTCCAGTTACGGGGTGAAGGATGTGGAAGCCAGACAAGCCCCTCAGCAAAATCAGCCGAGCTTATATCTCGTCATTGAAAGGATCCGGTCAAGTCACGCGCACAGAGTCAAGTTGGATCCGGCCACGCAAGGTGTACCTTTAGATGGTGGTGCGAGATTAAGTCAGGCCGAAGGATATGCGACGATTGTGGCCTGGGAATAAGCCAGTGATCCCTTATTAATTAAATGTCGTCGACAGCTTATTCTCGAATCTTAGGGGATGGACGATCCACAACGTCCGTATAATTGGCGATTATCGAAGAAGATCTGGGTCTGCGGCATCGTGTGTCTACAGGCAAGTTAGGTTTTGCTCGCAGCAACTGAATAAGTGCTCAATCATTGCTGCGCCTCAGATTCTATGGGCAACGATGCTTTCGGCCATCTATGCTTTCGGCCATCTATGCTTCAGCCGTCGAGGGGATCTCAGAAGCACTCCGAGTTTCACCACTAGTCGCGACAATACCTCAGGCAACCTATCTGCTCGACGAGTACTCAGGTGTCTTAACCATCAGCCTGGTCTGAACAAGATGACCTAAGGATTCGCTGTCGGCACGGTCATCTTGACGCCATTGGCGGAGGATTACGGGCGGAAATACATCTACACCTTCTGCCTCATCGCTTTGTATCTCCTTCAAATACCTTGCGCGCTGGCCGAGTCAATTACGACACTGATCGTTGTCCGGTTTGTCGATGGCTGCTTGGCGTCGCCACTGCTTAATGTAGGGTCCTATGCATCCGCTTCACTCGACTGGCTTCATTCTGATATAAACGTCGGCTGTATTCCCGACTGTTTCACCGACGATTATCCATCCACTTCGAAGCTATCTTGTGAACGTCTGGGCGCATTGCGTCAGCATGAATTTTAGTCCAATAGGAGGAAGGGTGCGGCTGACTCGCGTCCTACAGGCCGAGCTTATTATTCTCGGCACCCTGATTGGCAGCTATATCAATTCTACGAAAGGATGGCGATGGATCTTCTGGTTGAGCCTTATCATTGGGTTCGCCCTTGTGATCCCGTATATCCTTTATGTCCCCGAAACTCGGGTCGGTGCTATCCTCTCCAGAAGATCCCGAAAGCTCCGAAGATAGACGGGCAACCCCATGATTCGAGCCCTGGCCGAGCTCAGGCTACGCAACTGGTTACAGGTCGTCAATGAATCGGTCATTAGACCTGTGAAGATGCTCTCCATGGAGCCAGCTGGTGTCCGTCTTTGGCGCCTGGGATGGTCTCTCTTGTGTGTTCCCACACTGTCTACTATCATCGAGCCTTTGCTCATGGTATATTCCCCAGATGCGCTGATTTTCATCTTGTTAGAGGCACCCCTCCTCATCTACGCACAGCATGGTCTCTCCGTGACGCAGAGCGGTCTTGCTTTTCTCGCCGTTCATATTGGCAATTGGATCGGTCTGCTCTGCTTCCCCGTACAACGCGCTCTTGAGTATCGAGCCATCCGCAAGAAGGGTGGAGAAAGATCCCCGGAAGTCACATTGACTTGGGGATTCCTTGCGGCGTTCTTGCTTCCCATCTCCTTGTGCTTCTATTCTTGTCGTCGTCCTCGGTAAACATTGACTAAAGCTACGTGTTGCAGGTGGTGGTTTGTATTCACCATTTCACCGTCCATTCACTGGTTTGTTTCTCTGCTCTCTACTGTGCTGCTTGGAATCGCTTCCCACATCATTTTCATGGTAGCTTCCGTTTATGTCATTGAAGCGAACGTTGAGGTGTGCTCTCAAGCTGTCAGCCAGGTGCTGAAATAAAGATGTAGCTATGGTCTTTACGCGTCTTCCGCTGTGAGCGGATAAAGCTTTCTCCGTGAATCTATGCGAGCCTCGCTCAGCGTCGTCGCCGGGGATATTCCTATCTGCTTCTTGATCGGCTCCTGCTGAGATATGAAACTCAAAGTCCTACACCAACGTTGGATACCGCAGTGCAATGATAATCATCGCTGCTATCGCCGCTGCCATGTTACCGATTCCATTCATTTTGCACCGGTTCGGGGAGAAGGTGTGTCTTGCTCGAGCAAGGCTAGACTGCACCTGACTTATCTATCCTTATTCAAGATCCGCAAGAGATCTAGTCTCTTGCAGAAACTAACGTCGCATCCCCTGGAGGATTGAACGCTGCATTTTGGCATATGTTTGGATTCATTCGTCGAGTAGGATGCTATGAAATTCTCTTGTGATCGTGAATACAGTACCCCTAGTGATATCTGGAACGCGTGCACCTGTGCATCTTCATTTCGTACGTTTTCATGTAGTACTCGTAGGAATAAATCAATTCTCAAAGTTTCGGTGAGCAAAGGGTCTGTCAGCCATCTTCAACGATTCAATAGTACGGAAGCATCCAAAATCGAGGTACCCATGAAGCCACAAGATCATCTCCTGTTGTCCAGCTGGCTAAGCGGTAGTGAGGAAACTGGTTTTCGCCTGGATCCCGTCCAGTTGATGATGCGGCCATTCTCCGCTTCAAGACAGAGTTCTCGTTGCCACATTCGAGCCAGGCGTCGATGCTTCTACCTAGCGCAGTCGTTCAAAAACCTCTCCGGCCGCTCCTGTATCGATCCCTTGAGGCCCTTATTGGCATGATAGTCTAAGCGTCTTCACAAAGGACTACAGGTAAGTCACATCTTTCATAGGATCTTCTTAGCGGCATTCAGGTATCCTTACCTCAAGTCCAACCGTGTTGGAGAGTGCTCATTGTCTAGGGCAACAGACTGACAACGGAAGGAGAAAAAGACCAGTAGGGAAGAAGGCGCTCTCAAAGAAACCAACCATGAATCGCAAGGCGTACATTTCTTCGGTCTTGTGGACACTAGCCTGAGCAAAGGTGAAGGAGGCCCATGTAATCTCACACCCAGCGAGCCACCAAGAGGGGCAGACTTTCTTTTGGACGATGAGCTCGACGTCAGCAGTGTTCCGACCACAGGACTCACAGTCGATGGGACCGACATCAAAGCATACAATACGGTGTACAGCGATTGAGCGTATCTACCCTTAGCACCGTCCCAAGCCACTGACCCACGTAAACTGGTTACCGGTCCACTTGAGATCCTCCTTCATCCCAGAGTCATACGCGTTTTTAATGTTACTCTGGTCAGGTACTTGCAGAAGAAGCCTGCCATTAGCACCGATCTATTCTTGCCACTCACCAAGACAGAGACAAGAGAGCATTGCACGGTCGAGCTTGAAGAGCAGCTTTCGCGCCAGCGGCGACTTGAGATGGGTATCGCTGTCCTAGATGAACCAGAGGAAGTTCGGGGGTGGGACGTAATGGCAGGGAGCTCCTGCGCCTGACCTGGTTGCTAGGTGCAAAAGACCCGAGATCTTGACTCATGGTGGAATGACCGCAGGAGGAGACGGTTTGATGTAGACGGAAATGTGATAAGGCGTGACAGCTCGAAGCACGATTCGGCCGTAACGTCCGGGGGATTGATGATATAATATTGCGTTTGTTCGTCTCCCTCTAGCGGCGTCGTCGGTGGGGTCTTTCTGCGGCCGAAAATCATTCCCGTTGGGGCTCCACTGCACGTATGGTCCTGTGCGATTCTCGACTCGTGGATTCTTATTCCCTTGACACGAAATACCCTAATCAGAGCTCCATGTCATCTCGTGCTGTGGCTCAGCAAGCCGACCGACTCACAGACACTACCTTAAGCCACTTTCCGACCACGATTCGACCATCAATGTTGGCGCCGAGTACTCGTTACCGTCTCAGCAGCCCGTAGCATGCTTCGCCCTCGTCGTCGAAGACTATACCCGGCGGGAGACTCTCCCTGATGATTATTCGCGCGATGTCAAGGAGATTCAGCTATACAAGTTTGTCGTACACCCAGCTTTTCAAAGACGAGGCGTGGGTCGAGCCCTCTCGAGTGCAGCGCTGGAGACGGTTCACGCTAACCATCCGGTCCTGCTCCATCTGAATTTTCGGGACGCACAGAGAGGGTTCTACGAGAAGAACGGAAGGAAGGTGTTGGATCCTGCAGTGTTCTACAGAGGGGACTACTAGTCATGGGTACGTGAGGATAGGACGGATGGTGTGAATAGATGTGGATAATCACGTGTTGCGCCGACATCAAGTCCAGGCCTCCGGCATAACGGCCATCTGTTCCCGATGGCCCGGGCAAACGCGTGCAATGGCCGGCGGCCATTCCTGGCCAGATCTCTAGAGCCCAATATATAACCCATTCATTGCTCCCACTCCCTCTTCACTCCTTTCCCCACTCTACTCACATCTCATCACTACCACCTGCAGCACCATGTCTGACGCACCCAATGGCACTCAATACTCATTCGGTAACCCCCCTCCCATGGGCAATGCCGAGGTCGGCGCCATGGTTGGGGTCCCCCCTCCTACACCGCAATTGGTTTCCATGCGCGACTACCGTGGCGACACTCTTCTTCAACCATTTCGCATGAGGGAGAGGTTTCAGAACAAGAAGCCAATGATGGGGTTCGGGATGGGGCTGAACAGTCCAGAGGTTGCGAGGTGGGTTCGAGCACTCAGGACTCACTGACGTACCAGACTCCTCGCCGGTCTTGGATATGACTTCATCTTCATCGACTGGGAGCACTCTGCCATGGGTGAGTCTCGTGTGAGGGTCAAACTGATAACCAGGCATCAAGGAGATCACTGACCTCATTCGATGGGTCAACCTAACCTCGGAAGGGACCTGCTCGTCCATCGTTCGAGTTCCTACTCATAACCACTGTTGGATCTCTTGGGCAATGGTGAGTCAGCGTCGTGGAGCTTGGCTGACCTTCAGGATGCCGGTGCCTCTGCGGTAATATTGCCTCATGTAGGTCGACAGAACTTGGGTGCCGTACTGACACTCTGTAGACCGACACTCCCGAGCAAGCTGTCGCCGCTGTCAATTCCGCCAGGTTCTACACCGAAGTAGGTGTAGCTCGTTAACCCTCCTCTCATTTTCGATTCTTGTCTTGCACCTATCGGTCGTGTTATGGTTCACACTTCCTGCCCTAAATTCTGCATCGTCCTCCGCGTCTCGGTCCATCGCTGCGAGTCTAGTCATGCGTCCATCACCTCTCTCCATCTGCCCTACGGTCCCCGTGACTGTTCTTACCCGCCACGCTTCGTCGCTTGGCTGCTGTCTTTCATCGGGCTCTCTCTCCACGCCACTCCCTTCTACCTCTTCTCGCTCCATTCTTCTTTGAGTGTCACCTGACGACTGTCACCTCAGGGCGGCCACCGATCCTATCCTCCCTTCTCAATGCACCTCGGAATCAACGACGGGGACACTCGAGGCGCCATGCCATGGGATATTTACAACCGAGCGGCTGTCATCTGTCAGATTGAGAGTAAGGTTGGTGCCGAGAATGCGGACGCGATCTCTGCGATAGAGGGTGGTGAGTCGGCAGGCCCCCAATATACTGCACTCCTTGCGCATCCCTCTGTCTTGCGCGTTGCATCCCTTCTAGTGCATATCTTCCATCTCGACGCATCCCTCCTAGTGCACATCTTCCATCTCGACGAGGCCGTTCTCTTTTCATCACACTCCTGCCCATTCCTCATCCCGCTACCTCTAGCCTCCTGTCCGTGTCCCTTTCCGTTGCTACACCTCGCCCTGTCTCTACCTTCTCCGCCTCGTCTCCACTTTAACGCGCACACCATATTCATCCCACCATATCCATATCTCAAACATCTCCTCGCTACTCCCCCCTCTTTCCCTGCTCCACTCACTGAACTTTGCTGACCCACTGCAGTCGACGGAATCATGGTTGGCCACATGGACCTTCGCTTCGACCTCGGTCTGAGCTTTGGCGGCGCAATGGACGAACCCGAGTACGTCAATGCTGTCTCGAACATCCTCGCCGCGGCAAAGAAGAACAACGACAAGCCGGTGCTCACCTTTGCTGCGGGCCCTGCTGCTTGCGAATCATACTACAAGATGGGCTTTAGGATCTTGATGGTCGGCTCCGATAGCATGTCCTTGTCTGCTCACTCGAGGCAGCTCCTCCAGTCGTCTCATGAGATGATGCGCAGGGTGGACAAGGAGGCGGCAGCGGCGCCAAAGTAGTCAGTGCGTCATCCCTCAAAGATGTCGTGCCCCAACAACGGGGGTAGTTCTAGTAAAGTTCTAGAAGCTAGAGATAGAGTCACGAGATTAGATTGGCTGACAGCTTGCCTGACTCACTGATTGGCTGGCAGCTTGATGGCCTGACTGACTCACGGAATATCGACTGAAGACCGGTGACATCGTTCTAGTGTACAGTGACAAGAGATTGTCCGATTGTGTGTCTGAGCAATGTTTGGATGTGGTTGGTGTGTGGAGTCCAGTTCTACCCAGTATTGATACCATATGGCCACACCCATGTTCGGCTACATGCTCAAACCTTTCCATCGTGTTACGGTCAGCCAAATCGGATCTAGAGACTATTACACAGTACTGTCAACCAAGGCTCAGCCCCACTGATTGTCATCGGCATTAGCATCAGCCCCTCAAGGATCAGAGTATGGTACATCCTCCACAGGCAAACTGAACGTGAGTCTCTCTGTCTACGGCCTAAACATCCCCCGGAGGCCCAAACTTTACCAAGTAAGTTGCATATGCTCAACTTTAGGCTTGCTCTATAATACTGTGGGTGTAAGTAATCCGTGGGGGGTTATCTGAAGCGGATAGCTGGTCTACGGCGTGAATCATGAGCTTTGAACGTTGGCTGGGTCTGAGTTTTGACCGACATGGGATTTTCGGTGGGACTTGGTGCAGTTGTTTTTGGGGGTAGAGAAGCATGACCAGTATCATTCTTTTGAAGGGCTTTCATGTGGTATAGTTAGTCACTTTCATATTTGACGAGACCAATAATTTACCCAACCAAACCCAAGGGGGGACCGGTGGACATTTGAGCCAGATTCTACACTGCATAAAGAGAAGATCTTTCTGCGTTGATTGGATCCCCACCCGAAAACGTATTGATGGTGGTCTCGACGATGAATCTGCAAGCTATGACCCATTGGAACTCGGTCGTGCACGTTCTACGCTACGTGCAACATACAAAGGATCTTGGCATCACGTATGGTCCCGGTCTTGACGAGCTTGAGGGTTACACCGATGCCGACTTCGCAACCAGCGACCCTGAAAGAAGACGTGTGACGAGCGGCTACGTTTTTAAGTTTTGGGGCGGTGCAATTAGCTACCAGTCAAAGCGTCAGCCCTCAGTCACGCTTGCGACTGGAGATGCAGAATACGTTGCCCTATCGCAGGCTGCGCGTGAGATGATGTGGCTGCGCTCGCTTCTCTATGAACTGGGCTTTGACCCAATGGGAGCGACCACCATCTTCTGCGATAATCAAGCTGCGATTGCAATCGCAAAGAACCCGGTCGCTGACACGCGTTCAAAGCAGATCTATATACGGTTTCATTACGTGCGCGAACTTGTTGAACGCGACGAATTGCACGCTCAGTACATACCCACGTCTACAATGCTGGCGGATGGCCTTACCAAAGCTCTGTCGCCTGTCAACATATCGCGTTTCCATACGCTCTTCGGTCTACGACCGCACGATCAGATTGAGATGGCCTGTTTGGTAATTGCATCAATGGACCCTGGAGAACCGTATGGTGGAATGAATTCTGCGAGCGCGTTTCCGGATCGAGCGACTACGCTTATACGATCGCAATCTCTTTGCAATACAGACACATCCAACAGTACGGACGATAAACGTGTGTTCAACCGCGATTACATCGAGACGAACGGCGTTCTTGCGACTGTGCCGTGCGACTGGTGCAAACGCCGCGATTTCGAACGCTATGTTCTGCGCGATGACGATGAGTTTGCGCACCGTTTCGTCAAGTGTGCACGCTGTACCAGGCGATCCAAAGCGTGCGAGATCGACGGTATCAACGTAGTAACAAACAAGGCTACCCCCATCGCTCTATCGACTCGCGTGACTACGATCACCGCCGCTCCAAAGACTGCGCGTTCCATGATCGCAAACTCTGCGATCCTTGCTACGGATGTTAACGATGCTGCGACCGCTACGACCGCAATCGCGCGATTAAGATTGCGACCTACGCTCTCGATCCATTCTGCAACAAGGACGCGCTTCCTCTCTCGGTCTGCGCTAAGATCGCCGAAATCTGCGGGGCACTCGACCTCGCGCACGATCATCTCGAGGGAATGGCGGCAAGCGACCGCGCTCACGACTGAGTGGGAGTGTTAAGATGGCTGGTTCAGGGTCAGGCGTTCGCGCGTTCGCGTTCATATGAATACATCTAGCTGTCATGCGTTTTATGCTACTGTGATATGAACTGGTTATTCAACAACTATTGCAACCCGAGCTCCCCATCGTCCCCTCGACGAGTCGGGTATCCCATCGCCGCATATGGAGCTGTGTGCATTGAATCTACCTAGCGCAGAGAATGGGTTACTCTGAAAGGAGGAGATCGGGGAGATAATCCCTGGAGTGGAGGAGGCTCAAGCACGAGGAATCAATGTTCAAGGATCTTTCGCTGTGACACCATCTGGTCCTTGAGGGAAAAGTACGATGGTGTGGTCAATGGCGCGGTCGGAAATCCATGTAGTGGTATAAATAACTAAGGAATCCTATGTTCATCCCGCTCCACTTCGTAGACGAAAAGTGTGCGGCCTAGATCTTCAGGACGCTTCGTCAAAAACTGTATGCTCTAAAGACTCATGGTTGACGAAGTGCGTCTTAGAAGGGAAGCGAGCCGTTCTTGCACCAAAACTGCTGGATCAGCTCAACTCCGAAGCCATCACTCACTAGCGCTGTCTCGCCAGTTTCCTCCAGTGCGGTCTTGACGATGATTATGCATCCGTCCCTCGGATCACCGCTTCAAGTGAAAGCATTCAGATTCGTCGGGTTACCTCCCGGACAGATCGCCATTACCCTGATTCCCTTGTCCCTCAACTGGCCAGCTTTGTTGACCATCACCAACTTGAAGGCCCGAGATTTATCTTGCTGGACCCGCAGAGGCCAGTCATCTTATTTCTTGCTATGCCCCCTCCGGTTTTGACCACACCTCGCCATCAGCGTCCGCCTGAAACCATCCCTCGCCCGACCCTTAGCGCTAGCACTATACCTCCCTCCAAAAACCTCAAGGGCATCCTAGAGGTTCCAGAAACCGTACCGTCCCTCCTAGCTGCACCTGCTGAACCCTCCAAGGCGCCTAGCGGCGCAAAAGACTGGGCCAATCACGGCAACGGTGACATTCCCTCCTCAATCACCCTCCTTACGGAATGGCTCTCCCTTGGCGATCATTTTCTATGCTTTAAGTTTGGTGCAAAGGGTACTAGACAAGCCCAGGCGGCTAAGCAGTGCGAGGACTGGCTCAGGGCACGTAACTGTCCATCTCCCCTGTCCGCTGAAACGATTCAGAAGTGTTGTAATAATGAATGATGCATAAGATGTCGAGCGTAAATAATAACTATGAACGAGCGACGCGACGCGAGCTTATCCGAGCCCTCCAACAAGAAGAGGGTCTTCAAGCTTTCCCTTCGTCCTCTTTCCTTGCGAATATGCCATAGGTCAACCACCTCTTGTACTCCTGGAGGGACGCTCTAGACTGGAAGGAAGGTACGGGCAATGGTTCAGCCTAGAGACTGCTTGACACGGCAGACCCTCGAGATGATGTTGAAGAAAGCGTGATGGGTACCCTTTTCTCCCCTTTCTCCGTCTATTACTGATCGAATATTCAGCGGAGGTGTATAGCAGATGCCCCGACTGGGACGCCGTGGACCCTATCTTTCGCGATAAAGACGGTGGAACCGTGTCCCTTCATTCTGATTACACTCGAGACCAGAATCCCACCCCTGACGCCTTTCTCTCTTCAACTCTTTCCCTCCCTGCTCCCCAGTGTGCCCAAAACCTCTTCCTTCTCCAACTGGAGCATTTCGTCCACCATTTTTTCTCGCCTCTTAAAACTTTACAGCATCCCCCATCTATTGGATGGCAAGATGTCTTGACGTTGGCTCATCCGGCTTTCCCTCTCTATGATTTGAGTCCACCTCCTGCTGCAAGACAAAGTCTAGCCAGGCTGATATAAGGATATTGAGTAGGATACAGGCTGCTGTATCATCCCATGAGCGCATGCCTTGTCTTGTCTGCTTTGAATCTTTAGCCGCAAGCAGCGCAGGTCGGACCAGCGTGCTTTGAGTATACCAAACACATGTGCAACTTTGACACGGGCTCGAGCGGCCTTGGTGTTAAAGTATGCCTTTGAGTGTCAGCTTGAGACGTTATCCTCTGTGTACCATCCTGCCTCTTAAATTTGTCTGTCCCCTTTCTCTCTTGAATATGAGGATGATATTGTGGCTGCAGGTGGAGCCTGAGTTGCCTAGGATCCATTCTCCATTATCGAAATATTCATGGGGGTTGGTGTGAGGACGCATGTCCCCCTGGACCCTTTGATCGCTGCTTGAGGCAGAGAAACCTCAATGCAGATAGCTAAAGCGATTTTTGTCATCGATGACTGCAACAATGTTGAAGCTATAGCGCTCTTTGCGGCGGTGGAAGGGGCCTGTGTTCTTTTGAGGACGGGTTGGAGCTCGCTCAAGGTTGATGTGTGAGCCATTGATGTAGCTGAGGCATTGAGGGATGCCATGTAAAGCTTTGATGTGTATCTTGATGTCAAAGCGCTCATCGATGACGGGCCAGTAGATGTACTTAGGTAACTTATCGATTATAACACACATAGCCTGATCAGACCACTTCTCCACGGTCCCAACTAAAATCAGCGGCAAACAGGAGGAGACTTACCAGACCCGCCAAATAGCCTGGCTTCAGCCCTAACTTCATACCCATGGGGTAGGCGGCGTATGAATAAAGGTAGCTTGTACTTGAGATCGGCGTGCGTCCCCCTCAAGTTAAAAACATCTTATAATTGCGAAAGCGGAGTACTAGCCTCTCAAACTCGGCTTGAGACACCCTGAACAGGAAGCGGAACTCGCGCCGGTCTGAGCGGAGGAGGGAATCAATGGTATGGAGGTAGTGGGGGCATCGATACGTTCTGAGACGCTTCCAATACCGAAAATGTTGAACATTGTGTCGAAGAAGCTCGAGGTAACGGACGCGTCTTTGATTGGTTTCGAAATCAGCGAGGATGCCAATTCAGCAAGTCGACAGTCTATGATTCATAGCATACGTTGCCTGTTTGTATAAGATGGCATACTGTCATGCGTTTCAGAGCACAAGATGGCTTACAGGCCGAGAAATGGGAATAGATATGCTCTATAGCTCGAAGTGATGTCTGCAAAGAGTGCATAAGATTATTTCCTAATCAAGACAAGTTTCGGATATTCGATAATGGACACCCCTATGGATTCCGCTGAACTCGGCCTGTTGTCCGCCAATAAAGCGGGCTGACGGAAAGTATGAAGACACGTTGAAAGAGTTATTCAACGACCACATTAGTTTGCACTTACCCGCTAAAGGCACCATGTGTCGGAAAAGCCTCTCTGCTCTGGGCAAGGGTATCGATATAAGAAGACCATGTGAGTAGGTGCTCGATAGTGATATGCCATAAAAGCGAGACCACCCTTGACCAGGATGGGTCATCTTGGTGGACATTGGTTTCGCAACTGATCGACCGAGTGGTTGATTCATTTAGGGCCGAGAAGCTCATAGGGTGATTTGCCTCAAGTAGCTGATGTCATATAGCTCTGCCAAGATAAGTATCTACTTCATCCCGCTGAATGTGCACAGCCGCATAACGGAACGGTTAGGGGTTTTCGACAACGGCATTCGAAAGTCCGTTAACCCTATGAACGAAGAGGAGGGAAAAGCCGATTGCGGCACAATAGTTGCTGTACCAGAACAGAAGCACCGGACAGTTGCAATGCATGGAGGTCAGAGACGTCCTGATGACTGCCAATTGTTTAAGCTCGGAAGATCTGAACCGTTTTTCCTTGCTCCATCTGCTCCGCCAGCTCGAGGAAGATCTTAGCGTGTGCCGGTCCATTGACATCGCGAAGGGCAGGACCGCCAGAAGAATTCCTTTGATCGACAAAGTAGAACCTGTGCTAATCAATGAGACAGTCCGGTCCCACCTCACAAGACGGTGATACTCACTTCGCGGAGCTGTGTGCTTCAGCCGCGTCTTCGAGCCAGTATGCCGATGCCCTTTTGCTCATCCCCAGAATAGTGAAGCCGGGAATGTGAATGTCGTTGAGCGCGTTCCCAGTATACAGGAATACAACCGATGGATTGAGTTTCACGGCAGCTTGAGCGGCGGCATATGCTGACACTACTACGAGATTGACGGTTTGAGTAACGGCCGCAACAGGAGCGCTCCAAGGGCCATCAGGAACCGGTACATGCCCTCCAGCTGAATGAGATTCAGTAATCGGATATGAAAAAAGGAGTGGGTCCGCGCTCACGGTTGTAAATGACCACGCTCGGTGCGCCCCACTGTTCCTGAACTCTCTGGAAGACAGCTCCGATAGCAGTCGGATCGGACAGGTCGGCCTTGATATGTATTTTGTCTTGCGAGGCGAATGCTTCGATCGACCGTGAAACGAGAGCCACTTTATACCCCGCTTGGGCGAAGTGTGCGGATGTCGCTTCGCCAACTCGAGGACCAGAACCGAGTATGAGAACGATTTTGCTCATGGTCAACCGGACAGCTAAATGGTAGGTATGGGCTATCGCCTTCTAAGGTCCATCCAGGTTGCCGTTTATATGTGCTGCCTCGCGTGTGGCAAAACTCTCATGCATGACAAACTCGATTCTCACGTATGACTAAATTCTCCGACGAGGCTCGGCCAAATAATCACCGAGGACGGGGGTTCTTGGACAGCATATTCGCTATGCTGTTCTTTTCGTTAGTTTTCGTTTCTCTCCTTCATTCCTGGACAGGGTTTCGCTCCCAACAATCAACCAGCATGTTCTCTCACGGCGCAGGATCCGTCTACTTCCTATCTCACGGAGCAGCGTTCAAGATATTCGATACGGAGAGCGCCGCCTACAAAGCTTGGAAAGTTTTCGGGACAATTTTGACAAACGAACGACCAAAGGGGATCGTCGTGGTCAGTGCCCATTGGGCATCAACGAGTGGAACGGATGTTCTTGGTAGGGGCAGTCTCGCTGACTTGATTGACCATCGCATAGTAAACACCGATGAGAGCAACCCAATGATTTACGACTTTTACGGCTTCCCTGCCAAATATTACCGAGAAATTTTCATATCACACGGCTCAAGGACGATGGTCCAGGATGTTCAACACGCTTTGACTGCGGCGGGAATCGTTACCCGCGCTGTCAAGCGGGGCCTTGATCACGGCGTATGGGGTTAGCCATTCGACGTCCGATAGGATCGCGGAAAAGATAGCAACTGACAGGTTTAAAGTTCCATTAACGGTGGCGTTCAACGGCTCTACCGATATACCCATCATTCAAGTCAGCATGCGTGCTCAAGAGGATGGCGTGTCCAACGCGAAGCTGGGACGGTCTCTGCGTACTCTGAGGCCCGTCAGATAGTATTGTTTGTGGATCTTTCTGACGGTCAAACAGAGCCAAGGGATATGCCATTGTCGGTTCAGGTCAAGCGGTTCATAACGTCCAAGACTTTCGTCCGCCCTCCTGTCTGCTTTCTTAAACATGGGAGATCTGACAGCTCAGGTTCCGGCAAGGAAACGCCATACACCGAACCATTCCTTCTGGCCGTCCAAACGGCCATGCATTCGAAATCTCCCCTTGACAGCACTATGAACCTCTTATTGCATCCCCTTTTTCCTCGAGCTCATCCGGAGCCTTCGCATTTCCTTCCTCTCGTCGTAGCCGCCGGTGCCGTGATGGACGGAGATGAGGTGGAGGATATCTTAGTGGACCCAGAGGGGCCCTTGGGCTGGGGCATATGGCGATGGAAGACTTTGCCTGGCGAAAGTACTTAGTATTTTAAATACTTCGGAAGGGCTGTCCAGTACTCTGACAAGTGAAAAGGAAGGCGAAAGTACGGTTGCGTCAAGAGTAGCTCGGAGCAAGAAGTGCACGAGAGGCAAGTGCTGGGATGAGTGTATCGTGGCTAAACGAAAGCTCAATCTAATGTATACAACTCGTCGTGAAGGAGCTGTTTGTGAAGTGTCACTGGGGGAGCTGACCAACTCCCAATTTCTATGGAGTGATTCGGTGACAAGCTGACTCGGCGACCTGGAGGTATTCGCAATGATAATCCCTCCCTCTGGACCTTAGCGATCAGCTCCGTGGTAGGTCTGATTGGCCTCATCCTACTCATCGTGGGTGCTCGCGGTGTCGCCTCCGATCCGGCTTCTATAAACCTTTGCGACCTTGGTGCCGCCTGTTCCTATCATGGCCCGGAAGTAGAGAATACGGGACCAAGCGGAGAGCACATCGGCGAGCTCGTGGCGGGCACTGTGCTCTTCGTGCTCTCGGTTGCCCTAGGCGTCACCTCACTCAAGCTCCGGCGCAAGCGAGGATATCGCATCGCTCGAGCAATTCGGCAGCATCGCCGTCAATCCAAGGGTGTCGTCGATACCAGTACCGCCGAAAGGGATGCTAAGCAGTGAGCGGTCAGCTTTGAGGAAGCCGTCGTCGAGAGACCACGTACACGCATGTCATGTAGCTCCGTATGACTGAGAAGCTTGCCAGGGCGGAGAGGAGAAGGGGAGCGAGCAGGTATAGGCCGCTTGGTAAGGCTTCGCTTCGTTTCATCAGAAGTTTCATGTACCTAAATTGCGGGAACACGGCCCCGGCGGGGCGGGCTATTATGGAAATATTGCGAAGAGCGACGCATCAACGTTTATCTCGCACCTTTGGTTAATGCTCGTCGGCCACCCACATCGCTGAAACTCATCTACCCTGTCTATGAGTAATCAAAGTTCTCTCCCGTCTTCAGCATGGCTCGCAAGCTACCCAAGGTAGGATGAGGTCTCAAAGCGGCCTTCTTTTATGAGCTCTGTCACAGATTCAAATCGCTACAACGGCAAATTTCGCCGAGGGACGGGTGGATACGGCGAGGGGGATGGGAGCGGCCAAGGCGGGGCATCTCATGATTGTAGATGTCAAGAATATAGTCCATACAATACCTCAGGTGAATTCGATTTGGACTGCGGTCATCACGACGGGTTTCGGATTCTATATCATCTGGACGCACATCTCAGCGGTACGTTGCTTCTTCCGCTCCTTAAACGGGTGCAGACTCACTGATCTCTCAGCTGGCGAGTATTGGAGGGGCACTACCCCTCTTCCTAGCTCTACCGTTACTCTCGATTGGTATTGGCAAAAACCGAAGTGAGTTGGTTTTGCCATTACTTGAAGTGAGCACTACTGACACCCCGCAGGGCGATGGGCAGAAGGTACTGATCGCCGCGTCAAGTTCATCGCCTCCGTCCTACGACACATCAAGGCAATCAGATTATCCGCGTACGAGCTCTTCGTCCTGTCCAAAGCGACGACACTCAGAGACATCGAGATCAAAGCATACGTCGGCTGGGTTCAAGCAATTACGAAAATCCACATCGCTACCGACTGGCTCGCTAGTTCCTCGCTCTGATCACCGTCATCACGTACATCGTAGTCTGGCTATACTCGGTAGTGCGGTGACCACCGCTAGGATCTTCAAGGTGAATTCGACAATTACTCGTCCGCGTCATAAAGTTTTGCGCCGGAAGCAAATTTCGATTTGCGATTCCGTATAAGAAACTCGCTCATATATCAGACTGCATTCTTAGCCATTATATGCATAGAACATCCTCTTATAATGGTTCGTTGGTCACCTCGCACCAAAGGTAGGGCTGTAGCCTACAGTAAACATCCCCTCCTGCCAAAAAGCCCGACCTGGATTGCACGACAAGAAAACATGTCCGAGCCAACTGTACGCTCTGTGATCAAGCACTGGGAGGAATTTAGGACCGTCCATACCAAGAAACCACCCGGCAGACCACGTATCCTAATGCCTCAGCAGAAGGATCGACTCATACGAGCAATCAAACACGACCCCAAATCAACTATTGACGCCTTTGGCAGAGTGGAACATATTTCTACATCCACTGTGCGCCGCATTGCCGACCGGCATGGCTACCACTCTCGCATCTGTCGGTCTAAATGCTTCGTATCCGAAGGTCAATCAGAAGAAGAGGGTGCAGTGGGCAAAGGACAATGAGGCAACAGACTGGCGGACCATCCAATTCAAAGATGAGGCGTGCTTCAAGGTGGGGAAACAGGGAAGCAGAGAGTATTGAGGAAGAGCGGCAAGGAGTATGTGTCACGATCGTGAATTGAAGCTCGGATAATACGCTGAACATCGGATAATATCGTCGAACATCGCCGAACATCGTTGAACATCGTCGAACATCGCCGAACATCGCTGAACATCGGATAACATCGGATAACATCGCCGAACCTCGCCGAACCTCGCCGAACATCGCCGAACCTCGCCG
>JAABUH010000753.1_pt1 | contig 42502 bp, 57 predicted proteins | sample 5559121 | NCBI WGS metagenome assembly JAABUH01 (sample SAMN10711871, study PRJNA513364) | rock metagenome | isolation source: Antarctica rocks | place: Antarctica: Victoria Land, Battleship Promontory nord | collected 2015-12-28
GGAGGGCGAGAAGGAGGGTGGGGAGGGCGACAACCAAATGGAGAGGGATGCGCATGGCTTCACAGTCTCCTCGGTGAGCTGAGAGCGATCGGAGGATGGTTGGGAAATTGAGGAGGAAAACGGGGTCGAGATGTTCCGCCTTCGCCAGGCGTCGGTTCCACCCCGCATTTCACTCCCTCGTCACCTGATAACTCAAAATCTCCTCAATCATGGCTATAAAGACTCAAGATCAACCTGAAGCCGGGTCATCGAACTCAGCAACCCTCACTCCAGGCTCTTCACCGTATCACGAATCCTCACAACATCTCCACTGGCGATATTCCCCTTCACAACTCCACTCCATCCGGTCCGAGCTCAATCACAGATCCGTCAAAGTGGTCGGCCGTAACTCCATCCTCGAGAAGGTGATCCTTCTCCCTCTCTGCTTTGGAAGTCAGTGCTGAAGCCAGGTAGGACGCCCAAATATCTCTCGGACACACCTTCACCGACCCACCCCCACCGGCGACCTACCTATCAGTCGACGACGAGCTCCTCCTCCTCCGCTTCTACTGCGCCCAAGTCTCCAAGATCTGTCGGCATGGTTTCGGTCTTCCCGAGGTGGTCGAGGCGACGGCGATTGGTTATCTTAAGCGGTTCTACCTCAAGAACAGCGTCATGGAATGGCATCCAAAGACCATCATGTGGGTGACTCCTTCTCGACCTGTGTTCCAGCTTGTGTTCTTTTGCCCAGCTGTCCTCTTGTACCCAGCTGGTAATCTTTTGCTTATCGACTGCCAGGCCAACATGCCTCTTCCTCGCTGCCAAAACCACAAATTACCCCGTCCTAATCGACGCATTCATCCCTAAATTCGCGAAACTCTCCCCCTCCGACGTACTCGACACGGAATTCCTAGTAGCCCAGAGTCTAGGCTTCGAATTTTGGATCCGAGGTGCGGAGAAAGCTCTTCGCGGATGGAGTCTCGAGCTGCAGGTATGTCATCGCCCATCACGTCACCTCGACTGACCCGTAAGACGATGCCCGGAGTGTCAATCGAGCGGATCCAAAAAGCCTTTCCGGCAGCACTGGAACACCTTCAGGCGTCTCGTCTCTCCGATTCCGAATTCCTCTTCACCCCTTCCCAGATTGGGCTGGCATGTTTCCACCTCGCAGATGCACCTCTCATCGACGACTTCCTGTCCTGGCGATACGAGTCGGATACTTCGATTTACGGGATCGAGAAAGATCGGTTGGTTGGGATACTCAGCGAGGTCGAGGAAGTGGTCCGGGAAGTCGGGACGGGCGAGGTGGATCTGAAGAAGGTGAAAGAGGTGGATAAGCGGTTGAGGGGTTGTACGAATCCGGAAAAGATTCCTGGGACCGCTCTGTGCGTGCTTTATCTCTCGAGGATATACAAGGCTGATGGGGAGTAGATATATCAAGCGGAAACGCGAGCAGGAGATTTCCACGGCCGCCGCGAAGGCCGCCAAGACGATGAAGGCGAAAGCGGATCAGTCGGATCGGGAGATGGTGTTTGGAAATGTGATGAAGCAGGAACGTACACCGCTGTCGCCTCGAGTGACTGTACCTGTGGATAGGAACACGAGGGACGGTGATAGCGGGATGGGGGTGAAGGATGAGGCGATGGGATTTTGTGAGCGGTGGCAAGGGGCTGACGGAGGTCGGCAAGGAGATGATCGATGAGGATGACGATTAGTGAGTCGCTGTATCTGCTGAATCTACTGGCTGATTGATCAGGTATCCCACAGATGCATGTGATGATGACGATGGATGGCAGCACGAACGCATATGAGAGCATGAAAATGTCTGATGAGATGAAAGGAGGCATACTGAACGTTTAGCAGCTTACTGAACGATCGGCATGGCACGGTGCGATGTGGCTTGAAATGGCATGGTGTGATGTGGCATGGGGCGATGGTCGAGTGAAATCGCAAAAAAGGATGGAAGTGATATGTACAGGATGTCGTGCTGCTTGCTGGTCGCGTCTTCTTGCTGATTCGAACAGATTGAAAGGGTAGGTCACGCCTCGACGGTAAAGCGGAGCACGATCATGCCCCATGGCTCAGGCTGGGTGACGGAAAGGATGCCCTTTGTCGCGAGGGCTAACACGGTGAGCTCGTGAATACTAGATTGATATTCGCTCACTCAAGCAGTTGTACTGAAAGATCCACCGGTGAGTGTCTGCTCACATTCATTGCTGTAAAGACGTACGAAAGCCAGCGCCGCGACACGCTTCGTCTTTCCCAGTGGAGCGAGATCATCGAGATCCAATATCTGGATCCCGGCTTCATTCATATGATTCTCCACATAGCTAGAACACCCGATCAGCTCCGAGATGCTCGCACTCGACGCACCTGAAGAAGTCTCGGCATTGCTTCTCGAGCGTCGCCAGCATCGCCGGCTGGAAGGCTTCTGGCAGATCGGCGCGTCGTTCCATCTGCGAGGGCGGCAGACTATCGAGGTCATGATAATCCAGCGGGACTGAAGTGAGTCAGTCACCGCGATACTGCAGGTCCTGCATCGCCTCACGCTCCTCGTCGTCATCGCCGATGAGCATACGAGCAGCATCTTCCGCCCGACCATCGAAGATCGAGCCGGACCTCGACCTGCCGCGTCCCGTACGCCTCATTGAGCCGGTGCCGGATAGCGATCCTGGGCCGCGGTTGAGACGAATCCTGCAAAACATGAATAGCGTATCTCCAAGACCATTCGCACTCACCGTATCTCTTGCGGAGTCAGAAGACTGAGCTTGCGACTGCCGGGAGTGAAGCTCGAGTCGGCGACGTCCGGGAAGCCTATATCTCGTACTGAGCTTGGCGACCGAACGCAGGCTCACCATGATCTGTATCGCCAAGGCCGAAGGAACGGTCGTCCCACTGTGGAGATGCATTGGTATCGTTCTGCCGGACGAGGCCGGACTGACAGGTAGAGGAGCCTGCTGACTTCCTTGACCAGAGGAACGACCTCGCTCGGTCTCGATATCCTACAGCCGCGTCGTCAGCGAGATAGCAGCAATGATGGATTCTTACTCACTTCGTTACCGGTGCGTCGACTGGTATCGTGTATGGGTATCTCAAAATCCTGGTAGGGCTTGCAGGGATCAGTCTCGTAGCAAAGAGCTTGAGAGCCCGCTTACTTCCTGGTAGCCCTGTATCATCAACAATTAGCTCAAGAAACCTGTTGAAGCTTGATCTACTGACCTGAACTCCTTGGTCGAACGCGAAGGGGTCTTCGAATCCGACACGCGCGTCCTGCTGCTGCGGACGTTCCGGTGACCACCTCGTTCCCGCCCGATTAGCAGCGACATCACGCTCCCACTGGAACGTTCCAGCTTTACTGATGGTAGCGAAGAACGCTTTCATGTCAGGATCGAAGACTAGAGACAAATTCAGGCGGTTTTTTGAAATATCGATGCCGCTTACATTGCGGCCAGTCACCGCCTCCGTCAACCATCGCCGTCGCCTGATTCGCAATGGTCTTCCGCTGCTCCTTCGCCTCTAGATCCCGCTTCTCTCGAGCCATAGTCACCGCATAGTTCCGAGCGATATCATCGAAAGCGTTGTCCGGAATTTCGAGGTTCTGCAGGGCTAAGCGTTCAGAATGCTCTTGCTCAAGAGTCTAAAGACGTACCTCGTCAAAGGCAAGCTTCTTGACCTTTTTAGGCTTCTTCTTCTTCTCGAGGTCCTCCTCAACCTCCTTGGGAGACCCCTCCGAGCTACCCTCGCGGGACGGCTTCCTGTATGCGCCGGCCAGACCCGCTGCTCCGGGTGTTTGCGCTTGGTCGCCTCCGGTAGGAACAAGGTCTGTCGGGAAGCTAAAGAATGATCAGCTTCAGGGGATCTTTCAAGACGCTCACATGTCTCCGCCAACCCCGTTTTTCATCATGCCTCCATCTTCTGGCAGTTCGAAACCTCTATTTGACAGATCACTGATGCTCACATCCTCCGGCAGTTCTAGGTTCAGGTCGATTGGCTGGTCGATCGGAAAGTTCATGTCCGGAAAGAAGTTGCCGCCGGTCGAATCTGAGGGGTGATAAACCGAGGTTCTGGGCAGATTGGTCTGATGCATCGGAGCTACGTGTGGTGACGATGTGACTGGATTTCGCTGATGAGCCCGGATTTCTCGCAAACATACCGGCAGTGAAGTGAGAAATGCTTACATTTCCTCCTCTTCCCACCCCTCGCGACTCCGGGCTCCTCCTCATCCTCGCTTTCCCCTTCGCTTTCCTCGCTGGAAGCATCCTCGGTCTGCTTTTGAGAGGGTAGTGACGAGAGCTTCGACGAGGATCGACGCTTCCGAGAGTCTCCGACTGGGGTTTTCCAATCCTGGATCGGTGGTCAGCAGGTTCGGGTTGCTCTGGACCGCAGATGCTGACAATGAAGTTGAAATCGAAGCTGAAAGCAGAATCCCAGCCAAAGTCGACGCCCCCAAAGGTGATCTGATCCAGCCTATTGGATAAATCCTATCAGTGCCATCAAGTCCCTCGCCCGTAAGCGAAAGGAGCTTAACCCACTTGCTCTTCCCCCCTCCGGGAATATCCAGTCCTCCGATACCTCCGACTCCCCCACCAATGGCGGTCGAAAAGTCGGTCGCGATTGAGCGGCGTAGGGTGGAGTGAAACTGATCGACGTCCTGCGACGAGCCCTATCAGCATGGATCGCTTGGACTGCAGTGACTTTCCGAGCTCATAGGATTTGTCGAGCTGAATAAGCTGTACTCACGCTGTAGAAGATCTCGTAGTTCTGGTTATACACCCTGAATTCATGTCAGCTATCATAAGGTAACGCGTCCATAGACAAAATGAACCTGGATCGTTAAGGGGCTTATTGAGCTCAGCACTCACCTTGCAACCCCCACTAGTAGGCACCCGCTCAGCCTCAGCGCCATCGGCTCGGGCGGCTCGGCGATCAGCTCGCACGTCCTTGAGAGGTCGATAGCGGTGAGCTGCTTTCGCGTGATACGTCTGTTCCGGGGGCCGAGCGTTGCAGCCAGCCTGTATAAACGTCGTCAACGATCCTGACTCCGGATGGTAAAGCGAAATAGGAAGTCGTGCAGGCGAACTCACCAGATGACCCCGAAGCTCGAAGGAAGTTCATCAGCCAATTTGCCACTCTTCCCGCCACGAAACGATTGAAGGGCTTTTCCAACACTTACGAGCCCTTCTTACTCGTCAACAAGTCATCAGAGAAGAACATATCGGTCAAAAGCAGTCATACAGAGACAAGTGACAGAAAGAGAAGATGGAGAGGAGATGGAGAAGTGACCGAGACCATTTCTCACGACCAAAGGAGATCCCTCGACGCTCGGACCATCGCGTCGGATTGATCGGATAAATGATCGAAAAGGCTTATTTTTCGGTACATTCCGCTTTAGCAGAGCGATGTTGCTTTGTCCTTCTCCTTGTCATGTATTTGTAATTCAGTTCTGGCTTGAAATCTTCTTGTGCATAGCGTTTCCTGTGTCGCGATCATGGGACCTATCACCGCGACGGACCGGCAAAAGCTGCTTCTCCAGCAAGAAATCGCCAAGCTATCAGGTGAGCCGGATTTGTTTACTCATCCCCATGTCAGGCTTGATCGGCATTTGAACGTATCAGTCTGAGTGATGCCGTCGGGTTGCTGGTACTGACGATCATTCCTCCTCAAGGCGCCATTTCTCGGCAGGCGGCGGTCCCTTCCCATAGCGCATCTTACCACCCATATGTCCGCGGGCATCAAATCAGTCGCGGTCAATCCACTATTCGAGGCCGAGGCAGAGGTCGAGGTAGCAAGACGTATGGCCTAGATCTTCGCGCAGCCAATGAGACATTTTCACCTGCTTCGTCTTCGTTGACCAAGCTGGTACCTCCATCTCTGCAAGCAGCCCAAGCCGAGGAGAAGGAGGCTGGCGAATTATCGCCCCCTCCGGTTACGGCGGATGAGAACATCTCAATGGCCAAGCGCAAAGAAGCCGAAGATGCATGGGTGAAGAAGACTAGTAAAGGCGGGAACATGAGCCTAATGACGGTCGACAAAAGGTATGCTGGGCGGCCGAGCGAACCTTTCCGCAGATGACCTCTCACAGCAACTTCCTTTCTTCTCTGCCACCACGGCCTCGTCGCGCTCGACCGCCGAAGATTACACCGCTGATCCAAGTCCTCAGCTCCGTAGCTACATCCACACCGGGCGGCGGGGAAGGCAAAAGGGTCGTCATTGACGGTGTCATCTTCCAGTTTGAGCAAGGCGGAAAGAAACTCGCCCGTATCGGAGGTATGTTACGATCATTTCTCACATTGAAGAGAGACCGTGCGGAACAAAGCTTGCAGAGCTTTCACCGACGGCTGGCACATCTGGGCCCCGCGCACCGACCGCTTTCGAGACGCCGACGCGCAAGTCGCTCAAGTACGGCGGCCAGAAGTTCAGAAGAACCAATCGGGGTAATCTGGTTTCTTCCGCATCGAGGTGGGTCCTTCTGTTATGTCGTTGGAAGGATCGCTGATAGCCCGTTGCAGATCTGAGCTCGCCAAGACGCCCTGCCGGTACTACACGAAGACGGGTGCGTTAAGAAGTAGATCAAAGGGAACGACTGACTCTCTTCATGCTTTCCCATCCACCCTACTGATCTTCCGGTTATGACGCGCTATTCACTGACTCAGGACGTTGCAATCGCGCTCTCACCTGTCCCTACGCTCACATCCCCGACCGCCTCGCCATCTGCTCCCGCTTCTTGCGATCGACCTGCCCAAACGACGCATCCTCCTGTCCTCTTTCCCACGTCCCATCTGCCCACAACACCCCCTCTTGCGTCCATTTCCAAGCCACCTCATCATGTAGGAACGGCCCCACCTGTCTCTATCCACATGTGCGAGTTTCGGATGACGCAGCGGTGTGCGAGGCGTTCGCTCGCGAGGAATGGTGTGAGAGAGAAGAGGGGACATGTCCGGAACTGCACGTCTGGGAATGTGGGGAATGGCGGGCGAGGGGGACTTGTTCTCGTGGCGGACGGTGCGGTTTGAGGCATGTGCTCCGGGCTGAGACGGGCAAGAGTTCGATTACAGAAGCTGAGGCGAAGAGGATGGATGGGGATCAGGGTATGGAGGGGAGGAGAGTACCGGTTGAAGGGGGGTTTGAGGATGGAGCGGAGTTTATCGAGTTTGGGCAGGGGTCGGCGGGAGCGGTGTCGAGTGAGGCCGAGGACGGGGACGGGAGTGAGGAGGGTCCGACGGGGGAGGAGAGTGATGGCAGCGAGGATAGCAACGCAGGGGAAAACGAGGAGACTGAAGATGAGGAGAGTGTCGACCCCGCAGTCTTTAAGGCAGAGGCAAAGGAGCCTGACCATGGTGAGCAACGGGTTTCTCCTTCCCCTTTTTCCCGGGCGGCGACGAGTCCTCATCCTGATATTCCCATGGACACCGACGAGGCGGACGAGGATGAGGTCCTAGGCGTGGTGTTTTGACCCGTATCTTGTTCTTGTTCACTCTTGTTCATCCATCGATACCTTTCGAATTAGTAGCACTACCTTTTTGTCTACCTCCAGTCAAGATACACACATGTTACGATGCATGTGATGCACGAAATATCGCTATCTTCGATCATCACGCCGTCCTGGCTGCCATCCGCCGCCGCCGCCATCACCATTCCGGTCTGTCGGTGGCATCCATCCTCCCGGTCCATCATCTCGAGCGACCGTAGCGGCACCAGGTGTCCATCCCATATCTCCTCCTCCGCCACCACCCCCGTTCGCGGTCTTCTGTCGTCTGCTGACCCGTTGACTGGCGTTCAGGGACGAGACGAGGGAGTTAGTCGGATGGCAGAGGTGCATGAAGTTGCAGAACCTACAACCACCGATGAGCTTTTGTGCAATGGCTAGAAGGGATCGCACTTACCCCTCACGCTTACACTCCCCCAACTCGTTCTGCCGACAACACGCCTCTCGAAAATCGCTGACCGGGCTCAACTCCGAATGCAGCGGTCGCATAGCATACCATCGATCACTTAGATTCTCGACAGCTTTCGCCGCTTCCGCCTCCCATTCGAATCGCGCATAGACGTTGCCCATGAGGTGGTCGCCTACGTTGTCGCACACGTGCATCTCGAGAAGGTGGCCGTACTTGCATAGTTCGCTAGACACAGTGTCAGCTCACTCGCTGCAAGAGAGGGGCTTGGAGATGGTGAGATAGAGGGTGGAGACGTACATGTAGAAATCCTCGTAGAACCTGTCGAAATCCGCTTGGAGCTGTTGAGGGGTCATCCCTTGTCCTTCGGGGGTGTGGCCGGGGTTATTGTAGACGTTGGGAAGGAGGATAGTTTGGGAAAATTGGGGTTTGATATGCTTTCTGGGGTCGGAGAACAGTAGTCAGCACTGGGGCAAGGTGATGCTTACCCAGCTGCAGGGCATATGATGAGGTGCACGAATGCCGCAGCGTTCTCGCCCCGCCGCTGCCCTCGCCGACATGTGAAAGGAATAAAAGCTGACTCACCGCGAGCAGCGATCGCCATGTCGGCATGCCCCGATTTTGAGGTAGAAAGAACAGTTGACGCGGTCTTGTTCGGTACCACTGGTCTCGAGAATCAGTCACCGGCAGACCAGCTGGAAGAAAGAGGACTCACAAGATATTGGCGAGATGGGATGCCATGGTGGATGATTCGGCACTACCGAGGTAGTAGCTGGCTCTTAGACTTTTGAAAGTGCTATTTTGGTGGTATATTGATAACAGAGACTTCTGAAAAGCTGGAGGGAAGATGGAGTGAATCACCTCTGCCACGAGGTTTAGTCAGCGGGATTCACCGAACATTCCCGAAGGCTCAAAGTCTGAAAGCTGTTATCAATATCTCGATACCTTTTCATATCGCCCTAGCTGACTCTAGACCGCGCTCCAGCGGAACTTGACATGGGCAAATCGAATGCCGAGGAATACCTTGCACGAGCAGAGAAGAAAGCGTCGTCATCGGTGGGCTGGTTTGGGAGTTCGAGCAATAAATGGGAAGAGGCCGGGGATCTCTTTGCACAGGTCAGTACCTGGAACTCGACGCGATCCACAGCTCTGTCATGGCTGTGACGCTTGGAGGAGCTGTATCTTAGTCGACATCGGTGCTGACGTGTATTCCCTTGTAGGCTGCAAATGCTTTCAAGGTTGAGAAGCGATGGACTCAATCTGGTCAAGCATTTGAGCGGTCAGCAGATTCCGCAAATCGCCTAGATGTTTTGCTAATCCGCGGTCTCCTTAGAGAAGCAGCATGTCGTCAACATGCCAACGAAAACAATGACGCGATGAACGCCTTTCACAACGCCGCGAAGAGCTATAAGAAGAGCGATCCTGAAGGTTTGTCTCTGCACCACGGGGATGCTGTGCAGCCGCTTATCTCTCGCGTAGCTGCGGTATCGGCGTTACATCAGACTATCAAACTCCTCGTCCAGGCGGGAAACTTCCGACAAGCAGCAGACCGAGAGAAGGAGGTGAGCTCAATTCCCCAAATCCCAAGTCGAGCCCTCAGGAGGGTCCGAAGTGGAGCTGCGTGGAGCTCCCAGTGGAAAAGGACTGATGAAGACTGCAGATTGCTGGTGTTTACTCGCAAGACGGTCTCGATATCGCAAAAGCACGAGACAGCTTCATCCGCGCTGGCGATTGGTACAAGCAGGAGGATGCGAACGCGTGAGCTTTCCCCTCATTCTTCCCTTAACAAATCTTTCCAGCGCACTCTGCTGACCAGGAACTAGCACCGCAAATCAATGCTACCAACAAGCAGCCGAGTTCTCCGCCGACCTGCAGGATTTTCAGCGATCTATGGAGCTCTACCAGACCGTCGCAGACTGGTCGCTTACCTCGGCTTTGACAAAATACTCGGTCAAGGAGTACTGGCTTCGAGCTGCATTGTGCTCGATGGCAATGGGAGTGAGTATCTCTTGCCCCACAAGAGTCCCGCTGATGGATTCGGCGCAGGATCTGGTGACCACGCAACGCCTCCTCGACGTGTTCGCTCAGAAAGACGTCACCTTTCCCTCGACTCGGGAAGCCAAGTTCGCCCACGAGCTTATGGGCGCATGCGAGGAGGCCGATGTGGAGCGTTTCACAGCTGCGGTGTATCAGTATGATCAGGTCACGAAATTGGATAATTGGAAGACGGGGGTGCTGCTGCGGATCAAGAAGGCGCTGGAGGAGGATGAGGGAGGATTGACGTAGCTATTCGCGGCAGAGAAGCAGTAAATCTTTGTATGACGCTATAATGTGGTGATACCGTGACGAATTATCTGCAGGACTATGGCTTCTTCTCCGTGTTCTCAATTGCCTCTGCCTGCGCGTCTTCAGCCTTTTGGGCGACAGCATCGACCTTTGCCTCATCCTTCTCCACAGCCTGCACTGTTGAAGCCAAGGTTGATCCAATTTCCGCCCGCATCTTTGCGTCCTTTCCTCCTACCTGCGCTGCCTCCTGCTGCGCAACGGGCGGCGAAGATCCGGTCGACCCGTCCGCTGCAGCCTCCACGCCCCCGTCAGGCAGTACATCTTCTCCGGTAGTTGACTCGGTAGGATTTTCAGGTGTTCGTACCGCGCTCAACTCCCCTGTTAAGGTCTCAGGTTCCGTCTCGCTCTTCAGCGCCTCCGTCATAGCATCCGAGTCGCTCATTGTCTCTTCGCTCGCTTCTGGGGCAGGAGCGGCTTGTAACGTCGCAGCTTCTTTGATGGCTTCGGTCGTGATGGGCTCTTCTGGAGAGCTCGATGCAGTAATGGAAGGCGACTCGGACGGGGTGATTGAATCAGATGTTTCGCTCGACAATATGGCCGCGGCTGCTTCGGATGATGGTGTTGAAAGCGACTCAGTCGGAGTTGGGGTCGAATCTGGTTCTGGGGCGGCTGGTTCGGATGGGGAAGGGACTGTCTCTGTCGTGGCTGATTCAGTTTCAAATCTCGAGATCTGGTCGGTGCTCTCGTTCGCCGGCAGCGATGAGCCTGTCGGTGCGCTCGTGGACGTTTCTGGTTCTCTTGATGAAGTTTCCGATGCTGTGGGTTCTGTCTCGATCGATGTTGCCTCAAAAGCTGCATCCGCGGCAGTGCTCTTGGCTGCTTCGGTCTCACCTATGAAGATCTCCCTTGTGCTCTCGTTCTTGGGCAGCGATGACGAAGCCGATGAGGTTTCCGATGCGGTGGTAGACGTTTCCGGTTCGGCCGAGGGAGTTTTCGGGGATGCCATAGGTTCTGTCTCAATCGTTGTCACTTCAGGAGCTGTGTTGACGGCAGCGCTTGTGGCTGATTCGGTCTCCCCTCTGGAGATCTCATCGGTGGTCTCGTTTGCCTGTAGCGATGGAGACTCTGACGTGAACGCTGCCGGTGCGCCTGAGAGCTCTTCTGCTTCTCTCGATGGGGAATGCCGAATTTTTGTAGGCTCAGTCTCGCTTGAAGATGCTTTAGGAGCTGCATTGACAGTAGCGCTCATGGCTGACTCGGTCTCGCCTCTGTCGCTCTCGTCGGTACCCTCGTTCGCAGGTAAGGATGATGAAGCCGATGTTGAAGCTGCGGATGCGTTTGATGTCGTCTCTGCTTCTCTCGATGAAGATTCTTCGGGAATTGTCGGCTCTGCCTCAATCGATGAGACCTCAGGAGAGGCATCAACAGCAGCGCTTGTGGCCGATTCGGTCACTCCGTGTGAGGTCTCGTTGGTGCTTTGATTCGCCTGCAAGGACGATGGAGCGGTCAATGAGGCCGCGGTTACAAGTGAGGGCTCTTCTGCTTCTCTCGAAGAAGGCGCACCGGGCGGTGTAGGTACAGTCTCGTTCGGTATCGTCTCCGGATATTCGTCGGCCGCAGCGCTCTCTGTCTGTACTGATGGCGCCTCAGCCACGACCGTCACCGGCTCAGAGCTCTCTCCCGCCTCCTGCAACACTCTCCGATGCTCCTCCTCCCCAGCAGGCTCGCTCAACGTTTTGATCAGCTGCTCCGCCGCCTTCTCAATCTCCTCTACACCACCTTCCACACCATCCAACTGCTTCTCCAATCCCTCAACCTCTTTCCGACCGAATCCAAACTCCACAAACTCGTGCACTCTCGCTCGCATCCCTACTCCCCCGATCCCATTCCTCTTGAGGTATCTCAACAACAGGTCCACCACCTCTCTGTTCGCGTCAAATACCTTGATGGCGCGTCGATGTGTCCGCCGTTCGAAGTTTTCTTGGTATTTCTTGTGGACGAAGGGTCCGCGCGGGACGGTATGAAGCTCTTTCGACATGGGTAGGTTGGCGGGATTCGTGGTGGGAATCCCGAGGGAACGAGCAGACTGGACAGCGAATCGGGAATAGAGGTCAAGGTTGTAGGGGTGATGAGCGGCTAGGTAGAGGGTAGCGACGTGGATTCCATGGGTGGGTTTGAGCGGAGGTCGAGCGGAGGGATCGAGTGTGGTTCGAACGAGCGGTGTGGGGTCGGCATAGGTCGGTATCGCGGTCTCAACGGGAGCTATTGAAGCGGCAGATCGGGATGTTGAGCTGTGCAAGGGTTAGCGATCTCAAGTGGGATCTGCATAGACGTACCCGAAGAGCCGAGAGGAAGAAGCAGCTGCGAAAGACCCGAATGGTCTCACTAGCGTCATTGCTCTCTCACGTCCTACAGCTGTCATCTCGAGGGAGACCTGGGTACAAGCCGAGGATGTGGATCGGCGAAACAGCTTCTCCAGCGAGTGAAAACGGCCTCTATGGGAATCAAAAGGGATTTGTGTACTTACGTAAACAAACATGGCGGTGCTCCACTGCCTTTCATATAGTCGGGCTGCGTTTGTTGCGATCCCAGGTCCCACATCTCCATATCTTCATCTCTCCATCCCTCCCTTCCTTTGGCTTTCCGTTTCTTCATCGTCATGACGGTCACCGGCACGACGACGGCACAGGTTGCCGCGACTTCCTATGTACCACCGTTCAAGTATGTCACGTCTTATGGACCGGCGCCTCAGGTCACGGGGATCATTGCCGGGAATGTGACGGCGACTGTCAGCGGTGAGTTTCGTTCTACAGTGAAACTTAAGTATGCGCTGACAGATCTCAGGGGGTGCTGTGGTGAGCTACATACGACGCAAATGCTACAAAACAATTGACGCCAAAATTAGCCCACAACCACAACAACACCGTCGACCGGCGTCGTCGGCACCAATGACGCATTTGCATACCTCCAAGCGCATATGATGAGGTTAGCGTAATCCTTGGAATCGTTCTGACCTCTAGCTCCCCGTCATATCGATACACATACCTTCTGTGGATCGCCCTCGCCCTCATCGCCCTCATCTACGCTGCAGCTCACCACATGCGATTACCCCGTCTATCACCAGGAGCAGGCTACGCACGATGGGGGATGAGGCGGATTACTATCGGGTCCAACAAACCGGGCGCTCGCAATAGCGCTCTCCCGAGCAACAGCGTGCTCGTCGCGATTTTTATCATCACAATCGTAACTTTCGTCCTGAGCGTCATCGGATCCGACTACATCGCCCCGTCCTCGTCGGTCTTCGGCTTCCGAAAACGAGATACCAATCCGACATACACCATCAACAAAGCCTTCTGGACCTCGGGATCGCGCATCGGCGATATGGCTTTCGCGCTGATGCCGCTGGTCGTGCTAGTCGCGCTCAAATCCCCGCCAGTCGCCTTCCTCTCATTCCGGGTATTTACGCATCTCTGGTCCGACAAACTCGCCTGGCTTCATCGCGCTTCCGCGTGGCTCGTCTGGGTGCTGACGACCGTCCACATCGTGCTCTGGACGATCCAGCTCTTCAAAGACCAGATCAAAGGCAAGGCCGCATGGATTGCGATGTGGACGAACTACCGATTCATTTTCGGTGCCGTGGCCTACGGAGCTCTCACCGCCGTGATGGTTCTCAGTATGCGTCCGATCCGGAAGAACCGATACGAGGTAGGTCTAGCTTGATGATCGCGCTGACGGCAGTTCTTCTACATTGCCCACGTTGTTTTCGTCTGCCTAACACTTCTCTGCAGCGCTATACACCATCCGCCGCTGTGGTACTGGATGGCCGCTGCCGCGGGCCTTTGGGGCGCAGAGCGAGCTTTTCGCTTCGCCAGATTTACCCGCATCAATGCGCTCTTTGGCAAGCGACAGCACGAGCCCATCGTCGCTGGACGACCCTATCGAGATACGCCTGCCACACCAGAGGACGCATACGGCATGCGAGAACTCAAGGGGACTCATGGCTTGCCATACGCGCCATACACCGACAAAACGCTCCCGCGTTCCCCGGGTGATGAAACTCCTTGGACCCCAGCAACGGACGCGCCGAAGAACGAATTTGGAGCGCGATCTGAGATTGCTTACTACGACGAATCATCGTTGCAGCCTTTGGGCTCCTATGACGCGCGACAGATCGACCCGTATTCACGCGACAATGCGTCTAGGCCCTCGACTTCAACCCTTGTTTCGAAAGACGGCGGCTACTTTCCCGTTCTCGAGAAGGAGCGTCCACTGTCTCATAGCGGACACACGTATGGCAAGGAGTCGATCGCAACGGTGACAGCACCCTCGAGGGGACCGAGCCTGTCTCCACCCATCCCGATCGGCTTTGCGCAGGCACAATTGCTCCCATCTAGCACTATTCGTCTGACCATCCGCGTCGCGCATCCCTTCAAGTGGGCGCCAGGTCAAAATGTCCTGCTCTACCTGCCTGATCTCTCCCGCATACAGTCCCACCCCTTCACGATCATCAATAACACAGGGCCTGAAATTGTGCTTCTTGTTAAAGCGAGAAAAGGCGTCACTCGCCGGCTGTTCGACCTCGTCCGGACCCGCTCTCTCGCAGCCGTGGGTCTCAACGGCGCGACCGACAAGCGGCTATCCCTCGCGTCGATGCGAGGAGGCGAGGGCTGTGTGCAGGTCCCGCCAGTCTACGTGAGAACGTGGATCGACGGTCCATTTGGCTCGTCATCGCGGTCCAGATGGGGGGAATTCTCGTCTGTCCTTATCATTTGCGGTGGTTCCGGCATCAGCTTCGGCGCGTCGATCTGCGATCACATCTGTCGGACAATGGTGCAAGGGCAGGCCGGGAAGCGGTTCCAGGTGCAGCGAGTCAGGCTGTGCTGGGTCGTCCGAGAGTACGCCGAGATTGCATGGGTCGCCGGACAGTTACGACGGTGTCAGGAGATGGTCACCGCCGCTCAGTTGCAAATCGACATCTTCGTTACGAACGCTTCGAAGGTGCGAGACGACTTTGCACCACCCAGACCTGGCTTTGCCGGAGGTGGTCACGACAGACGAGGTTCTACGGATAGCGTAACGAGCGAAATAAGTCAGGACTTTGCGATTGACGACAACGAGAGTATCGATACGCGAGATAGTTCGGCTCACTACGCGGATATCATCGATCTTACCAACTACGAGGATGAGGAGGATGTAAATGATCCTGTCGAGCATCGCTTGTCCGACCGGTTGCAGCATCAGGGCAAGGTTCGACGAGCGAATTCGAGGAAGGCGGGTCGCAGGACGGCGAAGCAAGCATCGAAGACATCGTCATATCCTCCACACCGTCAACAGCACTCGATCCTATCGCCCTACGAAGACGCGTCAGGCGCAGAGATGGCCGCTCGAGGATCCAATTATGACGCAAGATCTCCTGAAGAGACGCCTTTCGCCCCTCCGCATCCGATTTTGTCCGGCAACGACAGTCGTCGCCACTCGTACCGGTCTGTCGCGGAATCCGCTTACGGCCGATACGATCCTTTCTCAGGTGGTCAAGCGGGCCAGTACGGTCCCTCACCTAGTCCATCCCTGATGTTCGATGACAACCAGTCCGTGGCTGGTGAGTCTGTGCATAATCTCCTCTCAAGAGCGTCACGCGCCGGAAGCATGGTGCTTCTAGAGGATAACAGCGGTGACCCGACCGGAGATGCGGCGTTGTGGGTAGAGCAATCCGACTACTCCGCAATGAGCGTGCTCAGCGAGATGGCGAGACCGGGGAAGCCGAAGCTGTCGAGTGTGTTGGAGGAGGAGATACAGCAAGCGAGGGGAAGCATGATGGTCGCGAGTGAGTAGCCTATTTCCTCACCTTGGCTTGTGCTCACGCGGTTTAGCTTGTGGACCTGCAACGCTCAATACGGTGGTCCGCAACCTTGTTTCCAGGAACATCAGCCCCGGTAAAATACTGCATGGCGATCGCAGGGGGCACATCTCGATCTATAGCGAGGATTACGAGACTTGACGATTTAGCGGAGGATGACGGACAATTACTTATGGCAATTTCATGGACGATCTGACATCTTGTTGTCGCACGATTAATGCATGATGCTGCTATTTTGCGCTCCCACGCACATGATCCATTGTAGATGCACAAGACAGATATCAATCGATGCAGGCTATCCCGATGTCATCTCATTTCTTCTTCCCCTTGCCTCCCCCGGCAGTGACTGGTGCAGGCGGCGGTACCGGTTCCTCCCCATCGTAGAAGACTGCGGTCACGACGACTCTCGATCGTTTGAGCTTCTCTTGCGGTCTCCTAGATTCGATGACATTCCCGTGTTGATCGAGCTCGACCTATTTCGATCAGCTTTCTATCGTCTATCAGTGGAGTAGGAACGAACCTTTGCGTCGTCTCGAAGACAGCCTTTCGAACCCTTGTCCTCAATAGTGGATGATCGAGACACCGGCCGACTACCCTCCGATGGCCCATCGTGAGGACGAATGACGACCAATCCTTTATCCCACTTGACGGACTTGGCAGGTCCCTCATGCTCGTGTGCAGTCTTGGCCTTCTTTGCAGGTCTTGCCGGGGTCGTGTAGTCATCCTCATCGCCTGGACCTCTGACATGCGTCAGACGCTCCACAACCGAGGAATGCACATCGTCCTCCGAATCAGACTCGGTGTCACCATCCGAACCTCGTGATCGCCGCTTCGCCCGCGCCTCGCGCCCGGCGTTCTTCTCCGCTTGGTCCCGATCTGCGGTGGTACGGATCTTGGAGGTCGGGCTCGGGGGCCTCGGACCGGTTTTGCGAACAATCTGTCGGTCGATCGCGCAGAGGTAGACCTGATTGCGCATAGTATTATGATGTGTCGTCGCTTTCAGTTCCTTCTCGGACAGATTCGGTGCTATGGACGCTGATGTCGGGGCTGGCTGACGTCCGCGCTGGCTAGTGACAGGTTGAGGCGGGCGTATGGCACGCTTGGGTCTACTCTTTCCGGATCCCGGAGAAACTCGGGCGTCCTGTTCCTCCGCTTGCTCTTCTGAATCAAGAGCCACTCTTGACGCAGGGGTACGACTGGAATCTCGCGAAGGGGAAGAACCCTGCTCGGATGAGGTGGCCTGTAGTAGCTGGAAGGACACATCCTCTTGGTCCTCGCTCGAGCGCCGCGGAGGTCCTGACGTACTCGAATCCGCAGGAGGCGCAGCCTCGGAAGAATGACGGGTGGCAGTCGCTGGCGGACCCGAGCTTGTAGACGGCTCGATAGCGGCGACATCGCTCTTCGCGACGAGCGGAGCGTGGCTTAGCAATATCGGTCTAAGCAATGTTCGGCCTTGACTGGGCGTTCCGAAATTACGAGAAGGTGTTCCAAGCTAGAGCTGCGTAAGCTCTCATCACGCGCGCATTTCTGCACTCACTTTCATGACTCTCAAACCTGCCGGGGTGCCGAGCGACGCGTCTGCAACAGGCCGCTTGACAAGCGGTCTGACAGGCGACCTGAATCCTGCCCGGCTCAACGATGGGTTCCCGAGCCCGATGCGTTCCCCGCCACCGCCGACACCGATCGAGAACACCGCGGTGGCTTGCATTGACGAAGTCTCACGGACGAAGCGGGATGGCAGACCGAGGGTAGGTCTGGTCACATGGAGACCGTTCGCCGCAATAGGCAGCCGAGCCATCTGAGGCTGCGCCAAAGCCAATGGTCGTTTCAGAGGATCTCCAATCATTTTCTGGGGCGAAGCGGTGATGGGCTTGGTCGGCTTGACGATAGTGACGGGTTTAGGCATCGGCGGAGGACGAGAGACTTTACTTGAAACGCCAATCGATACGCTTGAGCGACCCATGGGTTGAGACAATAATCGTGGAGCCAGGGCCGGGCGAGCTGCACCATTCAATGCTGACGGAGCGAAGGCCGACCTTGATCGAGCGGCGGTACTTGACGTTACCGTGACCGGTGAGCATTCGATCGTCCCCTTGTTGATTGCTAAGGATCGATTGAAACCGGCCATGTATTGCTGCGGTCTGCTTGCAGGTGGTTTGGCGCCTGCGATGGACCTTTTCGGCGATACCTCTCTAGAGATGGACAGGTCCGCACTCCTTCCAAGGGGACGTGAAGGTTTTGACGGCCCCGCCGCTCCCAGCCGACTGTGGGGTCGTTGCTGACCGAAAGATGAACTACTGCTCGAAGACGAGGCTGAGGAGGATGACACCGCTCGTTGTGGCGGACCCATCGTGCCCATCTTTGGTTGGAAGGCAGCGTCAAGCTGACCACGAATGGCGAGAGTTCGAGCTACCACCTTCTTCTCGCTTGGACCGGATTTCGACCGATCGAGAGAGCCTGGAATGGTAAAGCCTGCAAGGGATGGCTTGAGGATCTTGTTGTTCCGAGCGACAGCATCAGAACCAACCACGAAAGCTGTGGGCTTCGCCGTCGACGGTGTGGCGTTGGTCGGTTGTGGAGCCAGGTGTAGCGGCGTCATTATGATCGCCGGCTTTGACTCCGCCCGTACCGGAGATGAATTGGGACTGTCGAGCTGACCAAGCAGTATTGCCGCCTCGGCAGCGGTATCGGACAGGCTTGTGTAGGCCTGAGCTGGCGAGGACAACCTAGACAGTGGACGGAATGGTGATCCCGGATCTGCGCGAATCGTACGGCTTGGCAGATGGTGCGAGCCGAGCTGAGGGATGATGACCGGCCCAGCTCGCGAAATCGGCAGCGGCGAGTCCAGGTCGGTCGGAGACGACGAGGTGTCGGGATCGGCGGTGGCGCCAGTGGTCACTGCGGGGGTCTGGAAAAGCTCAGACACCTCACTCTCCGAAGCTAGTTCAGAGATTGAGATCTCCGCGGCGAGCGTGGCGAGCTTGATCGTCTCTTCGTCTTCGCCACGACTCATGGCGGTCTGTTCCGCTTCAATCTCCAGCTGGACTCCGGTCGAGTCACGTGTTTCGAGCTCGGCTTCGCCAACAATCGATTCCCAATCAGTGCTGTTGAGTTCATCGCAATCCAATCCTGCCTCATCGTACGGATCGCCAACGCCATTCTCGCAGCCGGTGTCGGGATCGGAGAAGTCGGAAACACGAAGTCCGCCCAGGTCAAGCCCTTCGATACCATCTGCTTGATCAGATTCGCTCATACCGCTTTCAATACCACCTACTTTCGTGCTCTGTGGCATCTCCCAGAAACCCGCCCGCTTCCATAGCATCAAGACCGAATGTGACTACCAAACCCTTCATCGGTCCGACGTCCTCATCATCGCTGCTGTCTGTCTCAGGGGAGATTGGCATGGCGCTGTTCTCCTTGTCGCTGTCTCCTGCCTCACTGTCTCCATTGTCACCGACATACACCTCGTCCTCTTCGCTAGCTCTAGGCCCGCTCAGGGAAGCAGCACCTTCCTTCTCGTTCACCTCCGAGGATGAGACAGAGGTGAGTGGAGTATCCGAGAGGCGGAAGGCTGAAAAGTCCAGGGTGAGGTCGGAATGCGCCGGTACGACCGCTCTTCTCGAGGGCGTGCCGTCTGCGTGTGACGAGGTCTGGCGGAATGTCATGGGTGTAGATGAGAAGGAAGCTTCCCAGTCCACGCCTGACTCGTCTTCGTCTCGCCATTCATAGAACCCGCCTGCCCAAGTCTTCTCCCCCTTTGAACTGCCTGGCTCATTCCTCTCCGAGTTCTCCTTCGCCGATAACAACAGCGTCTTCCTTCGTATGAACTCGCGGGAGTCGCGCTTCTTCACCCTCGGAACACGAGTTGAGCTTCGTCGAGCAGGTGATGCCGAGCAAGATGAGCACGGCGAGTCGTGTGAGAGCTTTGCGACAAGTTGAGTCTCCAGAGCGTCGTGTGCTCCGAAGAAGACGCCCCCTTCTTCGTCACTGGACGTATCTGCTTCATCTGTGCATGGTTTTGATGAGGTGAGCAGGAGATCTCGACCTGCGCTTGATCGAGCGCGGTCGAGCGTGGAGCATGAGCTAAACTGGACGGATTGGCGGGTAGTCCTTCGTTGTTGATCGGGTAGTGATGGGGAAAGTGTGGTCATTTTCCTCGATGATTGTCTCCCCGATGCGCACTTGACAGGGTGGCGTCAAATTGAGAGACTCGCTGCTGGTGAAAATACGTGCGTGGCAAACAATTGATAGTGCGGGGTATCGTAGATTTGTGTGTGGGATGGTTACAGTTGAAAGTCATTCACGCTCAAGACGTTGTTTGGTGCCGTCTTATCCCACGTCATTTTACTTTTCCCGGTCAATCCACGGCAGCGATACTATCACAATCCCTCAAGCCAAAATGCCTATGATGGGCGAAGTCTTGGAAGCCTGGAGTCGTCTGTGTATCACTGGTAGACTCAAGTAGCCAAGTCGAGCATGCATGCTGCATATAATGGTCAATGGCGAAGGGATCTTATGCCAAGCGGCCCAAAAATCACTCCGCCTGAGACCCTGAAATCACACAGCTTGAGTTCCCGTTGATTGATGCTGCTTGATTTTCGAGCGATTCTCGCAAGCTGAACCAACACTCTACTCGACCTGATGATTCCAGATTGCGCGCGTGAGCGTCGTTTCACCTCGTACTAGACACTTCATTTTTCCCTCCTCGAATACAAGCGATAGACCGGGCCGGCGGGAGCACGTTCTGCTTTCTCGAGCTCGGACCACCGCGTATGGAGTGAGAACGTCATTTCGGATTTTCGAAATCGTCAGCCTGGCGGAACATCACATCAGACATCACGTCTTCGCCAGCTGTCGCCTAGATCATTGCGCCTTCGCAGCGAGTCACTCCCGCACATGCTATCGCCGGAGGATCGTCTTCAGCGCTTGTTCGGGTCCAGCCTTTAGGGCGTAGGAGGTGCGTCAGAGAGATGTCAAGACATCAATCAAGCTAATCAGCCATCATCCAGCCTGTAGTCGTCATGGCTACTCCTTACTCCGCTCCTCGCGGCAACCTGCCTCCGAATCATCCCTACGCTAGCTCCTCTGCCGGCCCGTCTTCCTACCCTAGTCGGCAGTCCTCGCGAGACGCCTTCAGCTATGAGCAAGGCGGAGCGAGAGCAGACACGGAGAGAGACAGGTTCGGTGACGCCGAAGGAGACTGCGGGAGAGCAGCAGATTCCGATCTGCAGGCGGAGATGACGAGGTTCCAACCACCACCTCCACGAACTATGCCTCATCCACACCACCAAACCTACCGCCAATCTCCTCCGACCCAGCCTGATCCTCTCTCAGCTCAGCCGTTCGGACATCCAACCCATCCTTCCGGTCCATCCTCGTCCTTCAGCCCTGGTCATGAGCTCGGCACCGTTTCTCGCGAACGATTGCCCAGCTCGACATCCGTGTCTTCAATGAGCTCTGCGATGCGAGAAAGAAAGGCACTTATCCCAGCGGCGCTCGACCTGAGCCCGCAGAGTGAAAGGGCGATGAGGGAGGCCATGGCGGTAGCAATGCGAGAGGAAAGGTACGCGGCGCATGGACGCCTGGGACAAGGATTGGCGCCGGTGGGCAATCTGCAGGGTCAACGCGCAGTAACAGATTCGTATCTAGATCAGGTGAGTAGTGTGTGTTACCGAGTTCATCTGCCTGAGACATTGGTAGGGCACGTCTCAGCGGGCTTTAAGACCTCTTCCTGCTCTTCCTCGACCCCGATCTACCTCCTTCAAAGCCTCTTCAGCGGCAACCTCCTACCCCACGAGTTTCTCAGGTCGTTCGCCTCCGGCTTCAGCATACCCTTCTCATCTTCCTGCTTCGGCCCCGCAGATGCAGATGACTCCGTCGACGACAACGGCTCCTCCGTCTGCCTTTGGATCCGGACGAAGGAGAGATTCCCATGGGACTGGCAATCGGCTCGCCGTCACGACCGAGGAGGATCTTCGAATGCCGTGAGCTCTCCTCATACGCGCTATACAGGTCTGACCGCTAGACAGCCCTGACTCATATCCTTTACGCTCCCCTTATCTCCAGCTGACACCCGCCCAACAAAATATACCACTCTCCCCTACCACACCCGACATGCTCGACCCATCTCACATCGATCGACGAACTCTGATAGGCGTTGGTGAATTGGCCACACCTCGGTGGGCCGCGTCATCAGGCCACCAGCATCTGCGCACACCAGGCGTGGTGCCGAGCTATGGTGTCAGTCCTCCGAAACAGCAGGGATCTGAGCAACAGCATTTTTCGCCTGGCAGAAACTGGGCCAGGGGTGAGAGTGGACTGGGCCTGGGAGTGGGCGTGATGGAAGGTGCGAAAGAAGGGAGTCTGCGGGGGTTACGACCACGGCATCAGTCAGTGCAGTATGGTGCGCCGCCGACGGTGCCGCAAAGGAGGCAGTCCAGGGAATATGATGAGGGACGCATACCGGGAACGAGCGCTGAGCGGGAAGTGGATGACTTGTCGTCACTCTTGGCCTCTGGCCATCTGGGCGACTTTGACTTCGACTCGAGCATGACCGCGGCTCTGGCGGCATCCCTTTCGATCGCCAACGAGCCGTCTCCTCCCTCCGTCAATAGACGCTTGGAACAGCGATTGTCAGCCCCGCCGCCTCAGTTGAACTCCGCTCGACCTCTCGACTCTTCCCGACGACCTTCTGAGGAACGTTTACCCGATGCTTCCGTTCAAGCTGGATCTCTGGAAGGCTCACCAGGTAGCGCGAGGTCCCGCATCTACGCACGTCGCCAAGAACGCGAGCGCCAAGCAACTCTTGCCGGTCAGACCGCTCAAGATGTCCCGGTAATCCCGCAGCGATCCACTTCCACGTTCTCACCTCCCGATTCTGCCGACTCACAGCACTTTTCTCAGCGATCAACCCGAGACGTTCGCCAAACACCGCCGAGTAAGGAGAAAGAAGCTGTCGCTCGGGTCCGGCAGAGCCCAAATGCCGCTCACCATGACATCTTCAAGCATTTCGCACCAAAGGACTTTTCCCATCTCCCGCCGAGCCCTTCGAGCGCTTCGATTAACCAATTCCTCCGAGGGTCCGGATCAGTCAACAACTTCGCCTCCGCTAGCACACCCCCAGGCACCACGATGGCAACGGCGCCTTCGTACTTATCCGCAACTTCGGTGTCAACTGCTCCATCGAGGACCTCGCTCCCAGCTTCAGACTCCGGTCGGGTGCGCAGCATGCCATCGAACCAGAAGACCGGATGGGAGGGGAGGAGCCTCGGTGCCGAAACCGCAGAGGCGTTGCGAAAGCTCGATGGGCTTGGAAGTACCCCTGGAAAGGCGAAGCCGTCGAGCAGAGGCAAGAGCAGTGCCGGAAGTGCACACAGCCGACCCGGAACCCCCCCTGCCGTCAGGAGCAGGACTCCGAGTGAGAAGAAGCTATTCAGAAAGGTCAGTACAGGTAGTGCCAAAGCTCCTGAATCAAGCACGACCAACGATACAGACGGCTCCCCTCTGCACACCTGGGTAGATGTAGCCGACGACACACCGGGCATTCCGGTACCGCAGCAAGGACGTCAGGGCGGATCCAAGGGATCTTTACCCTCGCTCGATACACCGGTTCTCTCGACTGAGAAGCGGGAATCGCCTTCCTCGACGAGCTTTGTCGGTACACCAAAGTCTCGCGATTCTCATTCTGTTCCACCCACCTCAACGAGGCCGTCCTCATTGTCTGATCAGAAGAACGAGCCTCGGCCAGTCCGACGCTCGAGCGGCGACAGCGACGAGTCGGTGTATAGCGATGCAGTACAAGGAGACATCATGGAGAAGGATGCGGAGGCGTCTGTTCCGCCGGTCCCGCCATTGCCCAAGCGGTACATGTCGATGCGACAGGGCCTGTCCAATGCTGCGGGCCCTACCCCTCCGTCCGCCTACATTACACTCCAGGAGTCATCACTCGGCTCATCGCCACACGGGGAGGTCATCTCGCCAGAGCTGTCCGCTACGTCCGACACCGCACACCCCGTTCGGCCTCGACCTATGAACAAGAAATGGTCTTTCTCCTCTGCGCTCAGCCTCAGACTGAACAACAGGGATTCGTCACAATCCCCTGCAGCCTCGCAATCAGCCCAGCCCCAAGATGGTTGTGAAAGCCCCCAGACTCCATGGTCCGAGATTCAGCATGGAGAGCTATCGCCGCCAGCGCGCCTCGATTTGAGCGAATCCGCGCCGGTACGGCAGGACAATCGCTCGATCCAGAGCATCACGCCTGTCGCGACGACACTTGCAGTCCCAAAACCCAGTGTCGCTAACAAGCGTCTCACACCGTCGTCCATGCCCTTCTTTCGGCGCGCCTCCTCATCCTCCGTCCAGTCAAAGACCTCGCAGGGATCGGTTCCTGAAACGCCCAAAGCCGCGAATCCGCCACCTACCTCTCAGCGCATGCCGTCCGGCTCACAAGCCCGTAGATCCGTTTTGGGTATGCACCTTCCCTCGATGTTGCGCGGAAGTGCATCGAAGCGAGGTCTGTCACAACCGCTCGACCAAGCTCCCGCCCTCGAGCGGGTCGAGACCAAGGAGCAACCGGCGAGCACCGGGTGGTCTGGCCACAAGCGGGGAAAGGTGAGTGGGATATGTATGGTCTGACTGACTTCTCCAGACCCTATCTATCTCTGCCGATCCCCCTCGCATTCTGTCCGGGCCACCGCTGCAGTCGTCAGCTGGAAGGGATAATGCTCATATACCGATGCGGAAACCTTCAGACGAAGGCTCGCTCAATAAGCGTTCTTCACTCCAGTCAAATCATACCGAGTCAACCGTCAACGCCGAGACCACCAAGCGCTCGAGCAAATCCGGTTTCCCTCCGATCGCCGATTCCCCTCATCTACGTCATCCTCCATCCTCCTCATCTCTCAAGAATTCTGAGTCGTCCCGCGTGATGCCCTCAGCGACACCGACGAAGGTTCCTCGCCCACCCAATAGACCATCCGTGCCTTCGCCCGCGCCGAATGAAAGCATGCCGCCGCCATCCGTCCCGCATAGCATGTCAGCAAGCAAGCGTGCGAATATATTCAGCGGCGGTGCCACGTTCAAGACAATGACGTCCACGTCAAGCATGGCGGATCTGAGTCGCCCGATGGTCAACGAGTTTGGAGCTATGAATGGGACCGCACCACGTCAAAGGACCGCTGGTTCGCATCGAGCACACTTGCTTGCTCCTATGTCATCGCGTGCCGAGCCGAAAAGAGAAAAGGTCCGAGAACCACTGGTCCGAAAGACGGAAGGAGGTGGTGTGATCCCGCCTTCCCGCCGCAACATGCCCATCCCGCCGCTGGTATCAACTTCGCACACCGTGTCGTCTCTGGCCAAGCGATCTTCTCGCGAGTTCCGTCCTGGGAATAGTCGCCGCAGGTCCAAGGATACGGGAAATGAGCAGGACGATTCGCGTTCAGGCAGCGTATCGCCGATCAAGCCGTCGAAATCACTTCATTCCAAACTGTCTGTCCCGGCTAGCACGCGGATACCGAGCAGCTCGTCGATGGGCGCGCCGGCCGCCTTCCGACATACTTTCCTCCCCACGGAAAGTCAATCGGATAGCCCAGCAGAGGACGAGGAGGCACAGGGGGACGCAGAAATGCAGGCGTACGTGACGCGTCGCCGGGCGCGCCGGGCTTCTGGGTCAGGAAAGAAGGACGATCTGGCCGATATCACAGCCTTTCCGCAGGACGTCTTGCCCATGGAGCCTATCAGCCAGAGAGGTGAGCGGTCCAAAGACGTAAAGCTTACATCATCAGCTTTCATTAGCAGGAAGCTGGCATCGATGTCAGACTTTGAGCGGAGAGAGGTTCTCGATTTCGATCAGATCTGGTATTCGCCCCCGTCCGGGATCAGTCGGCCGTTACAAGCTGGCGGAGCAAGCTATAACCGCGGCTACGACGACGAGCGCGGTGACTACCTCGTCGTCGACGGCGATCACCTATGTTACCGGTATGAGGTGGTCGGTATCCTGGGGAAAGGGTCGTTTGGCCAAGTCGTGCAATGTCGGGATCACAAGACGGGTGGGTCTGCGGCGGTCAAGATTATTCGGAACAAGAAGCGGTTCCACGCGCAAGCGCTTGTCGAGGTGAAGATCCTACAACAGCTCGTTGAATGGGTAAGTATTCTCAGCGACAGGCCGAGTCTGGACTGAGGCGTATCAGGACCCGGAAGACAAGCATTACATGGTCCGGATGACGGACAACTTCTACTTCCGCGGACACTTGTGCATCGTCACCGAGCTGCTCAGCATTAACCTGTACGAGCTCATCAAGGCGAATCAATTCGCTGGCTTCTCGTCGATTCTTATTCGGCGATTCACCTCACAAATGCTGGCGTCCCTGCAATTGATGCGGTCGCATAGGATCGTACACTGCGATCTCAAGCCGGAGGTGCGCACGAGTTACCGGGAGATATCTTGAAGAATGCTGATGAAACTGTAGAATATCTTGCTGTGTCATCCCGTGAAGAGCGGCATCAAGATCATCGACTTTGGAAGCAGTTGTCTCGAAACGGAGAAGGGTGCGTTTAGCGCACTTGTGCCTTCCAGGCTCATTACTTAAAGTCTACACGTACATCCAATCTCGATTTTATCGCAGCCCCGAGGTGATCATAGGGATGAACTACGCCATGGCCATCGACATGTGGAGCCTTGGGTAAGGTCATATCGGGGCAATCAGTAGTGCTGATGAGTAATCAGTTGCATCCTCGCCGAGCTTTACACCGGAGTGCCGATCTTCCCCGGAGAGAACGAGCATGAACAATTGGCCTGCATCATGGAGGTGCTCGGCGTGCCGGATCGATACATCGTTGACAAGGCGTCTCGGCGCAAGCTCTTCTTCGGTAAGTCCATTGTTTCCCAAGTGGAGACTCGCTCACTCCGTCCGCAGATGCCACCGGTACCGCTCGCCCTTTTGTGAATGCCAAAGGTAAACGACGACGGCCTGGGACCAAACCTCTCGCAGCGGTCCTCAAATGTGATGACGACCTCTTTGTCGACTTCATCGGAAAATGCCTGACATGGGATCCGGACAAGCGGCTCAAGCCTCAACCGGCCATGCGACATCCTTGGATACTGGCTGGCCGGCGGCGGACCGTCCCTGCATCTACGCCGAGCCGGGACGAACGCGGCTCGACTCGCCTGAACAGTCCGGCGCAATCCATGCGAGCGAGTGGAAGGACTTTGTCGGATCTCGCCAATGGAGCGAAGGGAGGAGATAAGGGGAAACCGCTGCTGATTTCCCCACCGACGCCCTTGATGCCACGTCAAGCGCCGGCCTTTACCGGCCACTCGAGATCGAACTCGAGGCTGCCTCTCATGGCGCCTATTCAGAACTCGACGATGATGGTGAGCCTGTAATCACCAGTTGCAATGGTCATAGCTGACCCTCTGCTTAGTCAACTCCGCAAGTCAGCCTTGGCTGAGGAATATTCTTGTCTCACCCCGCATCCTCACAATCGTCCATCTCCCACACCAATATCAATACGACCGTGAGCCGTACAACAAATAGCATGTGTACACGAGGTCTTCTGCGAAGCCGACGATGCACCGTTTGTCCAACAGGATCAAAGTACATCATCGTCCCTCCGACAAGTAGCTCCAGCTTTCCGCTTCGGCTTGTCCTGTTAGCCTGCCTGATTTGAACAAATGAGATGGGAGAAAGCTTCCTCAGCATTGTTCTCTCGCCCTGCATAGAGTTCATAGCTTCATCCCATCGGCAACTCGTTAAACGATACGTGAGCATAAGGGAAAGGCCAGGTCCTCGGACCGGTTGCCGCTAAACTGTTCTCGTGACCCGCGACTTTTAGATCTTCCTCCTGTAGCTCGGAGCCCAGTGTCTCAGGAGTACGTCTTCGGGTCGGTGGGAGCCAATGTTACCTGTCGGGAGCGGGCCTTCGGGTTATTTGAAATTGATGACATCTTCATGAACACCTCCATTGGCCTCACGACGATCTTTAACATGTTTAACCATTTCTTGTCCACGCTTTGCGCTTGCCTCGCTGTCACCCCTGTCCTAGGCGCTAACAACGGTTCCATCGCCCATTCTGCTTCCTCCCTCCCATTCAGGATCAGCCCCAAGACGGTGGAAAAGGACAAAAGTTATGTCGCTCCTGTCTACCCCATCCTCCCGTTCAACAAGTTCGCGGGGAACCCAATCCTCACTCCCAACCCGAAAGTCAACTTCGAATCGGCCTTCCTGTTCAACCCGACTGCGATTGTGTTGAACGAAACCATCTTCTTGCTGTATCGAGCGCAAAACTCGAGTAAGACGAGCTCCATTGGCTTGGCTTGGAGTACGGATGGTACGAATTTCACCCGACTGGACCGGCCGATCATCTATGCTACGGAGCCGTGGGAGCATATAGGTGGGACCGAAGGTGAGTGAGCGTATGGGATAGCGCTGACATCAGATCCTCGCATCGTTCGCATAAATTCAACCTTTTATTTGACGTACACCGCGTTCAACGTGAGTGTGCAGTAAGGACTTCGCTGACATCAGAACGTCACTGCTCAACTATGCATCGCCTACTCCACCGACCTTCTCAATTGGACCAAAGTCCCACCGCTCTTCCCGAACTGGATGGACGTAGCTTACTCCGACATCGACGTTCCCGCCCCTCGATTCAATTATTCGAAATCCGGGGCCATCATCAATGAACCCACTCCTGACGGACTGTACCACATGTACTTTGGCGACAGCTTCTTCTATCACGCCACTTCTTACGACATGCTCAACTGGACCGCTCTTCCAGCCGACAATTACTTTGCAGGTCCCTTGAACCCTTGGGAGAACAGGTTGATCGAGCCTGGACCGGCACCGATCAAGACTCGGGACGGGAAGTGGCTCTTGGTCTATAACGGGTTGACGACCGGTCGAATCGGATATACCAGAAACCAGTATTCGACCGGGCAGATGCTGATTGACCCATCCGGCTCGTTCCGACCTGATCTAGTCGTCCCCGACGGAACGTACCAGCCCGCGCTGAGGGACGGACCGATCGCGAGGTTGGGTAACCCGATCCTAGTTCCCGAGACGTCGAATGAGCAGCAGGGTCAGGTGGACAATGTGGTATTCTCCGAGGGTTTGGTTCAGTTCAAGGGGAAATGGTACTTGTATTTCGGTGAATAGATTGTCTTCGAGTCCGGTCATGACTAATTTCGTACAGGCCAGGGCGACAGTAATCTTGGTGTAGCAATCGCAGACGTTCAGCCTTAACCCTCATGACGGATGGAGGTTGAAGAGTATAATTTGGGAGAAGGACGTCCGTCAATGGGAATTGCAATAGTTCTACTATTCTCGATCTCTGCCTCGTGATCTCTGTACAGAAGGAGTATACCTCGCGGTTCAACAAGGCGGTACGCATCGCGTCGCACGCCTCTGTCGCTGAGCTTTCCATGATCCGGGAACATTACGCCTGTCTCATGCCGTCACCCGACGCGTGTCAGGGTCGTACAGCACATCTCCCAGCGGGGTCCTCTTCAACTCGCTAGTACACCGTCATAAGATCCGTGTGGAGGTCAGAATCGCATCGGAACAAGTCAGGGTGGGACAACGTAAGGAGGTATTTTTAAGTCCATGGTGGGGGACGTCGTCAGGTTAAGAAAAGTCGCGTCGGTCTACTCGCACGAATTACTATACGTCTTGCTTTATCCTTCTTGACACCATCTTCTTGTCACAACCAAGCTTCCTTGTCACAACCGATTTCCGGTTGGCGCTCACCTGTATCAATTCATGTTATTGAAGTCGAGGACAAGATAGACATAGACGTCCGATCGCTTCGCTCTAGTCGAACCCTTGACCATACAAGTCGCCATGTCGCCGAAGAAGAGACAACCTTTGCACATCGCGCTTCCGCCTCGGATCTCCCTCAGCCTGTCTCGGCGAGTCTTGCGTATCGTACAGACCGTATCATCGCTGACATCGTTTTGATACCAGGACCAATTCGAGCGAGTCAGCGCCGAATTCATCCTCACCGCACACACCTCTGCCGTACGAATTCGTGCGTAACCTACTATGGAGTACGGACAGAGGTTGACAATCTACAGGCCTTTACGCCCGAACTTGCAGCCCAACACGCCTCAAATGGGATGCATTTCGACGAATTGGAAGTATCCTCCGCGGCAGGATCCAAGCGGGCTCGCGACGAGGAAGAAGAGCGCGCCGAACCAGAATGGACCGATGAAGAAATGGACGTGCTTCAATCGGTGCGTTTCTTCACATAATCTTTGATTCGTGCTCACGTAGAGTAGACCCTCATGCACCCCTTCCGCCCTTTATCGGTACACTACCCTCCTGGCGAACTCCCGCCACCCAACGCGATCGACGAGCTCACGACCCAAATCCTTAACTTCGCCTTCCGGTCATCTCCTACGACTCATATGCACGAGGGGTGGCTGCATGCGTGGAACGCGACGCGACGAAAACTGTTCAAGCTGGCTTTGGCGGAGAGCAAGTTCGGTGGTGACGTGGTGGAGAGAAAGGAGAGGGCGACGAGGCCGGGATTGAGGCGGGTGGATAGTATGGATTTCTTGGATCAGGAGCCGGAGGAAGGGGGATGTGATAAGCTCGGCAGGGCGTTGCGGTGAGTTCGTCAATATTGGGACGGGTTGGAGCTGACGTGGGCAGACTGTCGACGAGCTTGCAAAATAGCGCAAAGCAGGACCCGGTGCTGGTCTCCATAAGCCGATCGACGTCTCGTATGCCATTCGTCGAGAAGTAAAATCTATGGCTGATGCCTCGCAGTCAACTCTGCGCTGTGCTCTGACTCGACTCCCGCCGGACCCTCCTCACCGCCCGTCACGACCGTCACTGTCACCCCTTCTCCGCCTCCGCCGAATCTCAGCGCATCCACGCGGCGACGCGGTTCCTTCCGCTCCTCCCAATCTCGTCCTGTCCGACCCGCTTCCCTCCTCCAACGCGGTCGAAGCTTCACGGCGAGCGACCTGCGAGCCGAGGTCGAAGCTCAGAACACCCCAATCGAGGAGACTGTCATCGAAGAATCCCCAAAATCGGACGACGAGAAGATGAACTTCTCCACCTCACCCGACACTCTCCTACCCATCGACTCCAATATTCACCCACGTATATCACCTCAACTCCACACGGCCCCCCGTATCACCCGATCCTACTCCTCATCCTCTGCACTGCCTACCGACGCTCATGCCGCTCGCAACGCTTTCCTGTCCCCTCCGAAACCTTCTTCGACCGACCTTGCTACCCTCGCTATGCCACTGCCTCTATGTCAGCCGGAGCCGACAAGCTCGTCAGGATGGAGCGATTCCGAGGATGATGCGTCAGCGAAACCGAAGCGGGCAGTCAAGAAAGTGAAAGGCGGTCGACCGAGGCCGAAAATCGTGACACCTCTTGCGGAGATCGTGAGGGGAGAGCAGCTCCTGCTTGGAGGAGGGCTGAGGAGTCCCTTCGAGGAGAAGACGGAGCTGCAATTTTAGCAATTGTCGCAACTGTGCTTTCTCAATCCCCCCACTATTGCCTGTCTTAGTGCGATTATCTGTTTTGTCTTTCAGTAATATTGTCTGTCTTGGCCCAAACTTCGATTTCCCCGTCTCTTTGAACCGTCGTCCTGTTGAGTACACGCACGCTTTGTATCGTAATGAATCGAACGAACGTCTGGCAGCGATTTTCAAGGTGTCTTACAGCATGATCAGCACGTATTGTCAATCAAAACCCCAAGCAAGGGACCTCCGAATAGTCTTCTCATCATGTTCTTCTGACAGTCATATCCGGTCCCGCCAGGCTCACTGCGCAGCGTCAAACCTCTGCGCCGCCTCCTCGAAGTTGATCACATTCCAGATAGCCTTGAGGTACTGCGAGGCCAGTCAGCATCTTCCCATGCGACCAAGCCTGAACACCTACGTCCGGCTTGACATTCTTGTACTGCAGGTAGAATGCGTGCTCCCAGATGTCGATCCCGATAATCGGGACGTGCGCTACGAAACAACAACCATCAGGGAGGCTTCATGCTCCATGCAGAGATACACACAGAGCAGTGGGTCCTGATTAGCAGTGGTGACGATCTCGAGCTTCTTGGTCCCCTTATTCCACCCAAGCCAGCCCCAGCCGGAACCTTGAACCGCAGCGGTCTTTGCATTCATCTGAGTCTTGAGGTCGTCGATGGAGCCAAAGTCCGAGTCGATCTGTTTTGCGAGAGCGCTGCCGGGGGGAGGTTTGGTGGAGGAGGAACCAGTCGGGGCGAGATTCTTCCAGAACAGCTGGGCAAGTGATTTCAGTCCCCAGTTCTGATAGCGTGGACCTCATGGCCAGAAAGAGCTCACCGAGTGATTACTAGAACCGATCGATCAGTCATGGCGGTTTGTCCGCTTTACCCGGAGGACTTACATGTGACCACCGCCGTTGAACTTCAGCGCGGCTTGCAGCCCGATAGCAGCCTTGACATCATCACCCGCCTGAGCTTTCGCCAAGGCTTCCTCGGCAGCGTTCAGACCGGTGATATAAGTCTGGTGATGCTTGGTGTGGTGGAGGGTCATGATTTCGCTAGAAATGGAAGGTTCGAGGGCCTAAGCGGAGATAAGCTGAGCAAAGGGATGGGAAAGCGAAGCTGAGGAAGAATGCGGGGTATTTGATTCGTCGAGAACGGATATATCGAAAGTTTCGTCTTCGAGAATGGTGTATAGTGAGAGAACAGTGGTACAGCAAGCTTGACTCACGTCATAGTCGTAAGGCAGCTTCGGGAGTGTATGCTTTGCTCGATTGCCAATGGCTGCAAACGCACGCGCACGCAGGGCGGGCGTGAAATGAATTGGAGAACGTCGGAGTAAGGCGGCCATATTTGGGAATCGTGATGTGCGGATGATCCTGGTTGGAGCGATAGCTTGTTACCAAGATGGTGAGGACGTAGTCCACTCACCGCTCTCCCACGGTGACAGGTTCGGTTGCTTGTCACGCGACTGCCTTTGGCTGATCAACACGTAATGTCCTAATTTCATTGATTGATGACGTAAGTTTCGATCGCATCAGCCGGTCATCGGTCAATCAGTTGACAGAAAATTGGCTCCTTCTCATTGTCTGATGTCTTTCATCCGCCAACCGCAGCTTTTTCTCAGACAAATTCACACTCGCATCATCCCGATTTCGCTCCGCTACTTCCACGCCACAATGTCCGGTAACGCTCAATCAGGCAACGCCCAGTACACCGAGTCCGCCGCTGTGGCCCCTGATCTCACCGAGAAACTCTCCGCTGTCCGCGGGTTCATCTCGAAGCGCAAGGCCGTCATGCTCACAACCCACGCACCCAATGGAGACCTCCACTCGAGGTGCATGGCCATTGGCGAGATCACTCCGGATTGGAAGTTTAGGTTCCTTTATGACCGGGACAGCTACTGGGACAAGGAGATTGAGAACGAGTGAGTTGGACCCGTCATAGAGAAACGCACGCTGATACTCCGATAGCTCGCACGTGAACATATGCGAGAATGGAATGGACGCGAATGATGGCTGGTTGTCGATTGCCGGTAAAGCGAAGTGAGTCCATATTTCTGTTATGCTTCTTTCTCTTCTCGTTCCTTCACCTTTTCCCGATGAGATCACTTTCGCAGTCCTCTCCTTCTCTCTGTAATGGGCGACATTCGAGAGCGATTCGCACTATCGCGGAATCTTCGTCGCGGCATGGAACTTGAGGATATCATCCATTCAAGCAACTGCAACTTTTCGGCTTGTGTTTCCAGCACCTTCATTTCCCTGTCACTGGCCTCTCATCTGTGCTTCCCGCTGACACCCTAATAGGCGCGTCACCGACCTCGACGTGGTCAAGCACCTCTTCAACCCCTCCATTACCGCTTGGTTCGGTGACAAAGGAGACGGCGTGCACACCGGCAAACCCGAGGACCCTCGCATGGCCGTTGTCGAGGTCAAGGTCGACGAGATCCGCCATTTCCACCAAAAGAAGACATCCATCGGGACCGCCATTGACGTTGTGGCCAGCGCGATTTCAGGATCTACGGCGCAGCCCGGCGAGATCAGAGTCATTTCTGCCAGGGAGATCGAAGGGGCTTGGGACAAGGGGGAGCTCAAGGAGCCGTGAGCAGGCGAGGAGAAGGATTGTGATGAAGAGAAAGCAATGAAGCGATAAGATGCAATCAAACCGTCCAGTGGGCCATCAGTAAAACGGGTTGAAGAAGATTTCATGTGGGGTAGCCTGACGAGGAATGAACAGTGCAGCAGTCTCGGCAGAAGTCCGTTCACTAAGTGATCAGTGATCAACGAAAGAAGGCGAATAAGCACAACGGAAGCAAATCTCCGTGTGTTGGCCACCCAAACGCTTGTCTGAGAACCATTCAATCCCTGAATATCTTCTTGTCTTACTGCATCCCTAAAACTCGACATCTCCACGGACTGAGGACCGAAACGGAGAGTACCAACTCACCGGCGCCATGTCGTACTTCATGACCCAGTAAGTCCGCTTCGCGTGTTCCCTCTGGATCCGCTGCTGGATCCGCTGCTTTCTTCTCCCGCTCGGTGTTCGACACCATTCCCCCTACTCTCCCGCTTCTCCACCTACAAATACTGATTGTGTGTCCAGTCTCCACAGCGGCTGGCACGTCGACCAAGCCATTCTCGTCGAGGAGGACCGAGTCGTCTGTATCCGGTTCGGCCACGATCACAACGAGGATTGTATGGCGATGGACGAGACATTGTATGGGGTCAGTGAAAAGGTGCAGAACTTTGCTGTCCTCTACCTCGGTACGTTTCTCTTCTGCAATAAATTCACAGGGAGAGGTAGGCTGATACGGCTGAGTAGTGGATATTACGGAGGTGCCGGACTTTAATAAGGTACGATTGCGTTCATCACGAAGTCAGAAGACATGCTGACGGAGAGACAGATGTACGAGCTGTACGATCCCTGCACGACCATGTTCTTCTACCGGTATGTCTCTCCACTCGCTTCACTGCCCTTCATCGCGTCCTTCGCTGTTGCTACAATGAGTCTCGCTTCTTAAACTGATGCTGAGACATAGGAATAAACACATCATGATCGATTTGGGAACGGGGAATAACAACAAAATGTTGGTCAGGTTTGGAGACCGAGGATGGCTGGAATCTGGCTCACGCAGTTGGGGTTGCAGATCTTGGCCAATGTCTGATAAGCAGGAGGTGAATTTGGAGGTTTCCGCTTCCATGGTTAAGCAGAGCGTAGAAATTGATATCTCTATTAGGTGATCGATATTATCGAAACAGTTTACCGAGGCGCTTCGAAGGGACGAGGTTTGGTCGTGTCGCCAAAAGGTGGGCATCAGATGTCTCTTCGTCGTTGATAAAGTCTGATGGACGCGCTCGCAGACTATTCGACACGGCATAAATACTAGACGCTCATCCCATCGTATCGCTCAAGCCATGGCTATGCAACACTGTGGCACAGGTCAGGTCGAGTCAACTGAATGAACCCTTCTGCTTGAGCACATTCCTGATCTCGCCAAACACTCTGACTCAGTCCTCGGTAGTTTACTCGTGTTTTTGTCTTCATGGCACGGCCCGGCTTGTTGAAACTGGCTTAGCGGCGGCGCTCCCCGCCTAAAGTCCAGAAGCCTTCATCCTAGCTCTCTTGCTCGCTATCCAAAAGTTTATTTGGGCAGGCGGACAGGCAAAACCCTCTCTGTGGAAGTTTATGAGCCTAGCAAAAGAGGTACGCTTACCTATTCCTCTACCTGTGGATGCCACTCCCTGACTGGAGGATGCTGTGCATTTCTTGGACTCCAATAGAGGCGAAGAAAGCTGACCATGGTAAGATACTACTAGGCTTATCAATCTCTTCCTCGTGATTTGAAATGATGCTCATCACTCTTGCTGCAATGGTAAGTGATCCCTTCCCTTTCCTTCAAGTCCTCGAGCTGAGCGAACCCTGAGCGGTGCCCTAAAATCTCCGCCTGATCCCTCCCATGTCGGCCGCAATATCCTCCTCCTCGTCCGACCCTCCTGCCAAGGACCGTAAGAAGTCGGCTCACTGGACGGACGCCGATACCGATATCCTCATCACTCTCCTTCTGCGGTACAAGGACTCAGGCCGGACTGCGGACAACGGGTTCAAGCCGGAGGTCTGGAGGGAGGCTTCGGGTATGCTTGAGGGGACGACTTTTATGGGCGGACCCAAGACGCCAGAGGCTTGCAAGAGCCGATGGCAGCGGGTGAGTCGCTCGAGCTCTCCATGAATCGCGAGCGGTCCTCAGATCTTTCATGTCAAGTATCAGCTGATATTCGTGTGCAGCTGCAGAGGGACTTCAAGGCGGCCAAGGAGATGGAGGCGCTACCTGGCGTCTCGTGGGACAGAAAGAATCATCGCTTGTCTGCTTCGCAAGACGCCTGGGACGCTGCGGAGAAGGTCAGTCGCGGAGCTATGATACTGAACTGCGAAATTGACAGCAGCAGCAGCAGACCGACGCCTACAAGTACCAGAAGATCCATTTGCCCAGCTACGACTCGCTCTCCATCCTTTGCGTACCCGACGACACCCGCGGTCGCATTCGAGGAAAACCTCGAACGTCTATGGCGTCCGTCAGCGACAGCTCCAGCATGCTGTCGCTCTCCGTCAGCAGTGGACACGGGCAGGGGCAGGTCACAGGCATGGGCAACGAGGGCGGTCCTTCTCACATGTCGCACGGACACATGGAGATGCCGCAAATGATGGAGCAGGACACGGGGATGTTACGCTGGGAGGGAGATGAGGACGAAGGGGGAGGCCAGTTTGAGGCTTCTTTCACGATGCCTGATGGGGTGGGTGACAGTCTCCCTGTTAGCTCATGCTGATCCGGACGTATCATGCAGAGTCAGCACCCCTTCACTATGCCTCATGCGCAAAAGCGACTGCCTTTCGACACTTCTCTCCTTGCTGGGCCATCCACCCAGCCCATACCAATGTCTCAACGGCCGAGTCCAACGAAGAGGTTACGCCCAACCAACCCACCACCTCATCGATCTCAGCCATTGACTCAGCAAGCACATCCCGCATCCACTCATATGACCTATCACATCCCCTTACCTCCTTCTGGCCCATCACGGTCTCCCGACTTCTCTACCTCCTCCTCATCACTTCTCGACACGTCTCTGCTGCCTTCCCCGCATACATCGCTGGGTATGCACGTCGCTCCGCCACCCCAGCCTCAACTTCCATCGTTCAAATCGTATATCCCACCCTCAATTCCCACCAGCTCACTCTCGGCCGAGGTGTACGCAGCCGGTCTAAGCGAAGCGCAGAGACGGACGGAGGCGCTGCTTCAACTTCAAACTCAGGACTCAGACTTACGAGACGAGGATCTGCTGGAGATTATGGCGGAGTTCGAGGCGAATGTGGCGGCTGCTGATACGTATCTCGCTATCAAGAGGGATGGGCTGAGGAGGATGTGGTTGACAAAGCTGGTGAGACGGCGGAAGCGGTGAGGGGAGAAGATGGAGCGAAAGTAACGTCGCTGGACCTCGGGGATGCCGGTCCGCTTTGACGAGCACTTTCTCACCAAGAGATTACGAAAACGGCGGCGTTGAGTCGTCAGAAATCGCCAGGACTGAATAATTGTCATTACTCTACACTGTGATTTTTTTCTCATTCCCGGGATCCCTATGCCCGCTACATGTGATGCTATGCATGGATAGGCACCCAAAAATGCTATCATGATGTCGAACTCCTCGCTCAAGCTCTCGCTCAGATTGACAATTCAAGCCGTTCCGTTCGGCGCCTTCTCGCCGAGGGCCGCACCAGTGTCTTCGCAAACCATGAGTGCCGCCCCCTGCGGCTCCATCCTGGAGTAGTAATTATCCACACTGAAGCTCCATCAGCTCGATGCGATCCCTATTCCTTGAAATACTCACGTCTCACCGGCGACGAATCCCAAGCGCTCGTAGAACCGCTTGGCCCCCTCGTTCCCCACCTGGACGTGCGCCATCGCTCGCCGCACACTTTTTCTCGCCGGATGAGTGGGGAGTGACCCCCGGCTATTGGTCTTTTCGGTGGATGGTAGGGGTGGAGGTGGGGGTGAAGGTTGGAGGGCGGCATGGAGGGCAGAGGTGAGGAGGGCGGTACCGAGGGATTGGGAGCGGTAGGGCGCGAGGATACTGTGGTAGCATGAGTCAAAGCTGGGGTGAGAATCGCTCGGTGAGACACTGTCCTCGAGGGAGGCAGCTGGAAGGGTGGACGTACCCGAGGGTGAGGATCACGAGGGTCGGTGGTTTCTCCTTGGAAGTCGAGGCGAGACTTTCGAAACGACAGCATATGCCTCCGACCGGGATATCGCCGTAATATACTACGTTCATCAGCTTCAACCCTCAACATACAAGGGGAATGCGTACTGAGCTTATTGATGTCGTCCAAGCTGGGATCCAAGACCTCCTTGTAGAACTTGTCAGAGTAGACGATAGGTATGACCACACGATTGATCTTTCTCAGAGTACCCGACTATAAGAGCACCATCACCTTGTGCTCAAGCTTTGGTCAAAGGGTGGAACACACGTTATTGGGAGTGAGGCTCGTGAGTGTGACTTTCGGTTTAGGTCGTATCTTCTTGGACGAACCATTGAGACGGACGGGTTCGAGTTCGCGCTTTGGAGGGCGGAAAGAGTCGAGATTGAGCGGAGAGGAGACGGTGGGGGTGGTGGTGAAAGTTGGGGCTGGCATCGGGGGGAAAAAAAGGGGAGTAGGTCAAAGTCAGGACTTGTAAAGGAGAGGGAAGTCATGTTGAAGTTTCCGACGGGATTCCAGGCGAAAAGAAAACGGTTCAGCTTCCCATGGTCCACTCTTGTTGCGGAAGCTCGATTCACAGGGAGCCATCGCTGGTTTCCGTAAGCCAGATGAGCTCGGTGAGAGATTTCAGGATGCAGAGTTCGTATCGTTTGAGTTTTGAACCCAGGATTCGGTGTTGATCTTGGACAAGCCGTCATCCAACCCGTCGTCATCACCCTGCTAGCCTTCACCTTGGGGTATCACTACCGCTCCTACTCGCTTCCCAGAACTCAATCCCCTAGCTCCATCACATCATCATGGAAGGCGTCAAGCTCTTCCGATTCAGTCGATGGCACCGACACCGATTCCGACGCCGAGGACGAATCCGCCGCTCTCACATCCGACATCGCCTCCCTCAAAGCCAACGCGACCGAAGAAGTCAAGCTTGTTCTGGTAGTGAATGACTCGCTCAAGATGGCCAAGGGTAAAATAGCGGCGCAAGCTGGACATGCGACTCTGGCTTGTGCGATGTTGGTGAGGGAGGTGAATCCAAAGGTGAGTGGTTTTGGGGCGCCGAGGGGAGAGAGCTGATGTTGCGCAGTTGTTTCGGCGCTGGCAGCAGCAGGGGTGGGGGATCTTACGCTCCTGTGGAGCGAGGAGATACTGATGATCGGTGTGATCGTAGACAGCCGAAAATTGCGCTACGATGCGTAGACACCGAAGAGCTGGAGGCGTTGGCGGCTCAGGCGAGATCCCGGAGTCTATGCGCGAGGACGATCCAGGATGCGTGAGCTATCCCGACTTCTAATGTATTGAGTCCTGATGATTGAGCTAGTGGTCGTACACAGGTGGCACCTGGTTCCCGAACGATTCTCGGTATCGGACCGCAAGTACTGCCCGTACGGAGGTATGAAATGCTCACAGGGTATAGGGGTCCTGCGAAGCTCATCAATCAGGTGACGGGGAAATTGCGGCTCTTGTGATCCTCGATGATCGTCTGTGTAATGGGATGGGCGGAATAGACGGCGCTGATGTGGCACAACAGGTGACATGCATTTTGTGATTATGAGCTGGATTGGACAGCTAAAAAAGGTGACGACGTTCACTGATATTCGCAATGCTCCTCCGCGCCGTGAGAGAGGGCCGAGTGACTGACCAAGGCAGTTCTGACCAAGATTTGGAGCTGCTCGTCAGGTCCGAAATTGAACTGACAAGCACTGAATCTATGCATGATGCGCAAGGTCACGGCAACAAGCTGCAAGTCCTATGGTAAGGAGACATCAATTATCGATGATCAAGGAACAACTTAGGTGGCAGGACAAGGTACTGATCGTGGCATCAAATAGCCATGCAGCAGAGGCACAACAGACGGGAAAGAACGCTGAACATGCGGTGCGGATAATCCGCTAACTACAAACGGGCGGCCCGCCTCTCGACTAGTGCGCCGGCGTGCCTTGTCGGGTGCTCGGCGGGAGGTCGCTGCTTGGAAACACGGGACTCGCGACGGCCCGTTTCATCAGACTCGCCCAGTTCGTACGATAGGACCGAACGTGTTCCGCCGAGCGCGTCTTCCCCTCGATGGCGAGCGACCCATCGCAACCTCCGGCGAGACGACGTATGTGACTTGCGGAGAAGCGGGATTTGCGGTCGTCGTCGGAGTCGGGTCCGGGTCCGCGCTCGTCGAGACTGGATCTTCATTTGCAGCAACAGCGTTTATGGGCGAACATCGATTGCTCAGGCGAAGCGGAGACCGCGCGAGGTGTAGGAGTGGCTCAAGCAAAGGTGGAGAAGAAGGATGTTGCGAAGATCCGACCATGGCAGGGGCCGACGAGTCATGAGCCTCCCCTAGACCTTGATACGGAACTGCGGCGATAGCATCGTACTGTTGCTGCGATATGGCCCGCTCCGCAGGCGCGGCGATCCGACCCTGACTGCGACCACGATGTTGGCGCGCCTCGCTGTGACTGCGATCCGTGACCGCCTGCATCTCGTCCCAGATGGCCTCTGGAATACGAATCGTCATCATCGCGGCCGAGGCCAGGTCGGAGACCGGATGAGGACCCAGCATGCTCTCACTCGGTGAAAGATGTCTCGATCGAGCGTGTCTTCTTATCCCCTCCGCCGGGGGAATGATCGGATCCAGTTGGCTACATCTCCATCGACACTTGATACAGAGCGTCATAATTGGCTTCCTCCATGAGCGACTGCAATTCCGCAAAGGTCGCCGTCACCCCTCCCTGCGGAATGGAAGTTTCGATGAAGGCAGAAGGCAGAAGTCTCGTAGAGGCTGTCACACGGGGATAGAGGTATTCGAAGCTGACGTGGGCATCTTCGGGATCGGCGGATATGCAGTCCGCATACCGTCCCAGGTCCTGGCCGGTTGGCTCGACTTCGTGGTCTAGGCGCAGCGAGCTTCTATCAGTCCTCGCGAGGGAGATCTCGCTCTCCTCATCGGAGACTACATGAGCTCTGCGATATTCCGGGAGGAAGACCGCTGGTCCAGATCTCCTCCTCCGGATCCACCAGTGCACATACGGTACCAGTCTCGGCGGATAGGTCTCGGCAAAACCGGGAACAAGCATCCGCACGCGAGCAAAGTTCATCGTGTCCTCGTTGTACCTTGCATCCCAGATGCCGATGTCGGTCCACCGTCTTGAGCGAACGCAAGCGAGGTCACCAGATCTCCGTGGCACAGAATCAGGGTCGCAGAGTTCAGCCATGGGGATGAAGACCTGTGAGGGGTGGAGTAAGGGTGGTGGCGCGGGAGGGCGGTCGATAGGATCGGAGACAGGGCTGGCTGAGCTGATCGGTCACAGGTAGTCGTTCGCTACGAGAGGAGAAGACGGGGTCAGGCGAGGTATTCGGAGTACAGCTTGGCGGCAGGGGCGGGGATTCAGGCGATATTCTCTGGCCACAGAAGGCAGTAGGATCAGCTGGGGAGTATGCGCTCGCGGTCGTGGCGATGTGTTCCCGGGGAAGGTTTCCGCTTCTCGAAGGGTTCGTGTTCTTGTTCGTCGCTGTTGATCATGATCGTTTCGCCCTCGGATGTTCACTCGGGGAGACACATTTCCCGGCCCTTCCCTTTCCAGTCGAACCCGAATGTAGTCGTCGGTGAACGTCGGTGATGACTTAGAGTGATTTGGACTAATGACCTCGAGCCTCTAACAGGGTCTGGGAGGGATAATCCCAGGACTAGGAAATTCCGGAATATCTACGTGGTAGAGGGAGGGACTCGGATGCTCGAGCTGAAGAAGATCAGGGTGAGGAAGAGCCAGAGGGAGAGTAGAAGCTGAGAGGGAGCTCAACTGAGGCTGATTCTCCGGTTGAGCTCTAAAAGGTATCAGTTTATCGAGAAGGGGTAGGAAGGGGTAGCAGCTTACACCGGCGGGGCCTTTTGCTGCTTCCCCTTGGAATTCAGCGCACCCATCACGATATCTAGCGGCAGGAAACGTGCGGGAAGACTGATAGAGCTTGGATCCTCTCCTTGGATCCTCTCCTTGGATCCTCTCCTTGAATCCTCTCCTTGGATCTGACAGGGGAAGAGAGTACAGGAGTTGCGGGCACAGGAGCAAGCACCCAATAGGTCAATGTGGAGGACTGCTACAAAACGGTAGATGAAGTTCAAGGAGAAGAATGGCGTGTCATGAGAATAATATAGGGATGAAGTGGACTAAATAAGAGACTGGGAGTGAGATTTCAGGCATTCAAGAGCGAAAATCAGTCGCATTCCTCGATCCCTTTGTTTCAGATTTCAGCGGGTTCAGATTTGCCTCGGAGCCAAGGA
>JAABUH010000754.1_pt1 | contig 42485 bp, 43 predicted proteins | sample 5559121 | NCBI WGS metagenome assembly JAABUH01 (sample SAMN10711871, study PRJNA513364) | rock metagenome | isolation source: Antarctica rocks | place: Antarctica: Victoria Land, Battleship Promontory nord | collected 2015-12-28
AGCTGAGTTGATAGCTGAGTTGATAGCTGAACATGTTGATATTTTGATTGTTGTTGTTCTAGAAAGTAGAAACTATGAAGGGAAAAAGAAGGTGAAAACTTCGAACTTTCTAGCGTCAGCCCTATAGAGCTCGGAGCGAAGATTATCGAGTAGGTAGCTGAGCATGTAGAATGACGAGTAGATAGAAAGTCATGTAGAAAGCATTGTTTGAAGCACTGTTTGACGTGTTTTATGCGCTCGATCGACGCATTTGATAGAGAGTAGAATGAAGAGTAGATAGACGAGTAGAGTAAAGAGTAGATGAGCGAGTAGATAGACGAGTAGAATGAAAAGTAGATGAGCGAGTAGATAGACGAGTAGAATGAAGAGTAGATGAGCGAGTAGGTAGGCGAGTAAAATGAAGAGTAGGTGAGCGAGTAGAGTGAAGAGTAGGTGAGCGAGTAGGTAGATGAGTAGAATGAAGAGTAGATGAGCGAGTAAATAGACGAGTAGAATGAAGAGTAGTGCTAAATCAGCTAAATCAGCTTGTAGCTGATCTATGTAGCATGTAAGCTAATCAACGATGCAAACTCAGCTGACAGCTAGCTTGTAGCAAACGTCTCATCTAGTAGCTAGCATATGCGCCTCGAGCGCATTAGTATTGAATGAACTCTGCTCACTAGCTCACAAGCTATCTAAGCTCTTTGTCGAAACGTCAATGACTCTATTGCAGAGATGATAGTTCATACGATAAAAAAAAAATCAATGACTTGAACAGCAATTCTTTAAATATGACATTCAATCTTCATAACAAATCTTAATTTCTTCTCATTCTTAAGACTTCTGCATCTTTGACTCAAGCGATCATCATCACTAACGTCGTAGACATACTCTTCAAGCATCATGATCAAGATATTATCTCTTTTGATGTTGCAATCTCATCTTTTAAAAGCAATATTCACTTTACTTTTGTCATTTTCACAGAACTCGCACTCGCTCTGCTTGATTAAACTTCTTGTGACAATAAAGAAGAGTTTCAATTGAACTTGATGAAAAGTCTTGTGCAGCATCAAGCGATCATCATTGACATCATGACTTCATTGACTCAATCATCTTCTGATTTTACAAGCGTTAGTTTGAAGAATCTATTAGAGACTCGTCATCGTGCAGCATTGAACGAAGACATCAGAAGCATTCACATTGATGTAGAAAGAAAAGAGAGACAGCGCACGCTGCTTCAGACAAGAATGAAAGTCGTTGAGCATGAACTTTCATTCATCATTCTCGACGAAATTCAGAATATTATCAATGACGTGAAGATCTTGCAAAGACAACAGAATTATTTGAAGATGTGCGCTTAACGTAAAATGTTGTTCGTTGAAAACATCACTTTGCTAAAAAATCTGAATCAAGCATTTTGCACATCGAACTGTAATTACTTTTTAACACAACGAAGTCGTGCATTTGATCATCTTGAATCGAAGTTTTGCAAAAGAATCATCGCTAGAGTCATAGAAAATTCTTTCATTGATGATGATTTCTCTAAGAAGAGAACAATTATTTTTAAGATCACTTTCTTGAATAAGTTTTCAAAAGAGAAGAAGTTTGAATTCATCATCAACGAGAATCTGAAGTTGTTTCTCAGAAAACTAAAGTTGAACTTCATCAAGATGAATTACATCAAGAATGATGACAAGCTTGATTACATCACAAAATATGTAAAGATCATGATGATGCACTGTCTTCAACAGATTGAGAAGATTGTTGAGAAGAGAGATCATAAAATTACATGAGCAAAGTTTCTTGAGACTCTTCAGCAATGCTTGCTTGACGTGAAGTTACTTCAGAATCAAATAAATGATCTATGAAATGTCATTATAAAAAGAAGCGATCAAACATACGTGTCATTCTTTCTGAAACTCAACAAGATACATTTTTAAAATCATGTTGAAATCATGAAGTCTGAAAAAGTGCTATTATTCAGATTTCTGAGTGAGTTACTTCTTTCAAACAAAATCAAGCTAATCGTACTAACTTTCGCTCAATGAAGCAAGATGTTCTGTTGAGAATTAATGAAGTACATCAACACGCAGCACGCTTTGAACTATGCTCAGCAGAGTCAACAATCAAAAACAAACTCATTTCTTGAGAATTGATCACACAAGAAAAGCTCGCAGAGTTCTTTGTAAAGAATTAATAGTCAAGAAAAAGAAGAATACTTTGATGATCAACAAGAGCAATGAAAATTAGAACTGAGAAAAACAGTCTTTTCAAAGAAAAAATATCACAGAGTCAGCGAGAAAGCGTGCGTCAGATGCAAATTTAAAGATCACGCAGAATTGAATTGTTTAAACTCATGATTCATCTTTTCAGAAGCTTTTTTCTCAGAAGCTTTTTTTGCTTCTAACAACATTCTCATTGTTAACATCTTGAAAAAAGATTTAGTTTGATAGATTTCTCTCATCTATTGATCGCTCAAGAAAAGAAAGCAACTGAAGAGTACAAAACTCAATGAATCAACTTAATCAATTAACTGTCTGTTGAACTGAACGCATTGACAATGTTGAAGAACTCAAACTCAGTCACAACATCATTCACTCTTGTAGTCAAGATCAAGTCAGAATGTCTCAATCTTCTTGAAACTTAAATCATGATAAACATTGAGTGTATGTTAAACATGATTCATCACAGTCTCATGAAACGTTTAAATAAGATTGAGAATATTCATTCTTAAAAGTTCACGAAAATTTTCTTCAATGATAAATCGATGTGATTACATGAAACAATACTGCTTGATCTGAACATTCAGAACTTCAATGAAAACAATTTATGCATCTTGAAGATCTTTATCATTGTCAAATATGTTTCAAAAAATCTCATGTTAAATCTTTTATTCTTTGAAAAGCATAATCTCATTCATGAGTTTTTCTATCAACGCTTACGCTGAAGAATCTTGTGTGCTTAGAATGAAAGAAAGAAACTATCTCATTGAAGAACAGTTTCAGAATCATTTTACATAATGTTTAATGAAGCAAGACTTGCGTCAAGTTTTTTTGCATGCAATATTTGTCAATTTAGCTACATGAGAAAAGTCACTTTTAAGTTCTTTCATCAATGTAATCATCAGAAGAAACGAAAAGTCTCAAGCGCTTGATCAACTCAGAATCTCAAGTAACAGAGCATCACAATACACATTTGATCACTTCTAGATGCTTTGTACGATTCTTTGAGTTTCTCAGTGACAGAAGAAATCTTTTGACTCACACAGATCAAGAATACAATAGTTGATCAATTCTTAAATGTTTCAAAAGAATTTATGAATTTCGCGAATTTCTTTACTCAAAAAGTCAAAGTTTTTTTGACTCATGAATTTCACGATCATACTATTGACATCGAGAAAAGTCGTATCATTCTCTGAGATTCTTTGTACAATTTTTTTGCAGTCAAACTCATTGCACAAAAGATGTATATTGAGAAACAGCTTCAAGCAAACATGATACGATACTTCATCTCTTCAGCTGAAGCACTCATGCTCTTTACATCTAAAAAAGATGAAACGTTGTGATCGTACGTTAATTATTGAGAACTCAACGCAATCATTCTCAAGAATAGATGTTCTCTTTTGCTGATCAATGAAGCTCTTGATCATCTTGCAGATGTCAAGTGATTTATCAAGCTTGACATCAAGAACGCGTTCAACAAACTTTGTATATAAGAAGAAGATGAATGAAAGACGACATTTCATATGAGATTTGACTTATACGAGTATCTCGTGATGCTCTTTGATCTCATCAATGCATCGACTTTCTTTCAAATCTATATGAATCAGACTCTGTTTGAATTTCTCAACATCATTTGTCTTGTCTATCTGAATGACATTCTGATATTCAACAAAACTTGCAAGAAACATGTTCATCACATACAACAAATTCTTGACAAACTGCAGATTTTAAAGCTTTACATCAAGCTCTTCAAATGCAAATTCTTCAAGAAAGAGTTATTCTTTCTAAAATATAAAGTAGAAAAAAAAGAAATTTCAATGAAGAAGAATTGAGTGCAAATCATTCAAGATTGATCACAATTGAGAATGATGAAAAAGATTCAAACATTTCTCGACTTTGTCAACTTCTATCATCAATTCATAAAGAATTATTCAAGAATAATCTCATTCTTGATCAATCATCTCAAAACAAGCTTCTTTTCTAACATAAAAAAGAGACGAATTTTCAAAGAGCAGACAAAGTGAATTGAATTCATCAACAGTGCTTGAAATGCTTTTCAGAAGCTGAAAGTCATCTTTGCTCAAAATGTTGTTCTTCAGCATTTCAATTCTGCAAAAGTCATAAAATTGAAAACGAATGTTTTTGAATTTGCAAAGAAATTGATGATGTTTCAACAAACAGATATCACACTCAAGAATCTACACTGACATTCAATAGTTATTTGATCAAGAAAGTGACAATTGATTGAACAAAACTATGATGCACATGATCAGAAAATGCTGATGATCGTTGAAAGCATGAATTATTGAAAACATTATTTAGAAGAAACTTGACATGAAATAAAGATAATCAACGATCATGCAAATCTTCAACACTTCATGACAATAATCAAGCTCTTTTGCAAACAGATGAAGTGAATCAACAGATTTACTGCATACAACTTCAAGATCTTCTATCAAAAGAAAGTGAGTAACTTTGTTAATGACTCATCAAAAAGACTCAACTATGAGAAAGATATTAATGTGAATGAGAGAGAATTCACTCATTATCTAGCATACATGAAAGAACTCTTGAAGAATCTCTTAAGTCAATCAGCATCAACGCTTATCATCTTCACTCGACAGTTCAAGACTCTGAGCATCAAGAATCATGAAAGAATAATCATCAAATCATTTAAAAATATCATCAACTTATTAGCGTTTACAAGAAGAATCAGAAAAGTTTCTCAGACTTTGAAGAAATTCTCAACTGCTGATGAAAAGTCTCAATGATGATTTCAAAACATCATTATTTCTCGTCAGAAAAACATTTGTTCTTGCAAGAACATTGAGTCAACATTTACTACTGTCATTGAGATTAAAGAAGATGTTTGTTCTTGCAAAAACATTGAGTCAACATTTACTACTGTTGCTGAGACTAAAGAAGATATTTGCTTTCATGAGAACATCAAGTTGATGTTTATCACTGTCGCTAAGACTGAGAGAAACATCATTCAAATGAGATGAAAACGCAGAAGAACAAATTCTTCTGTTGAAGAAAGTGAATGTTTGATCATGAGTCAGAGCAAAGATTCAATCACATGTCGTTCTGTTAAAAAGAGTGAATGTTTGATCATAAGTCAAAGCGAAAGTTCAACTATGTGTCATTCTGCTAGAGAGAGTGAATGTTTGATCATGAGTCAAAGCAGAGTTTTAGCTATGCATCATTCTGTCAAGAAGAGTGAGTGTTTGATCATGAATCAAAGCAAAGCTTTGACTATGTGTCATTCTGCTGAAGAGAGCAAATGTTTGATCATGAGTCAGAGCAGAATTTCAACTATGCATCATTCTGTCAAGAAGAACGAATGTTTAATCATGAATCAAAGCAGAGATTCGACTATGCGTCGTTCTATTGAAGAGAGCGAATGTTTGATCATGAGTCAGAGCAGAGATTCAACTATGCATCGTTCTGTTAAGAAGAGCGAATGTTTGATCATGAGTCAGAGCAGAGATTCAATTATGCATCGTTCTGCTGAAGAGAAGAAAGCTTTACTCACAAGAGAGAAAGTGAATGCATCAAAGAATCATTTCGTTGCGATTCAAAATGATTCAGATGAGACAGATGACACAGTCTTGAAGTTTATGAAAATTCATAAACACTTTAATTCATTGATACAAAATGATGTTCTGATCTTGAGCTTTGTTGATCTTGCAAGCTACTCTTTTGAGAATCTGACTTGACTGATTTTTAAACAGCAAAAAACAAATCATCTTGTCATCACAGTATAAGAATTAATGAAAAAGAAAAACTCAAGCACACGTGATATTGAGATTGACTTCAGCATCTTCATGATCAACTGATCGAAGAAAATCACAGACGACATCATAATATTTCAAAAATTCATTTATGTCTTTGCATAAAATGAATTTAAAGCAGAAATTATGAAATGACATCATGACAGCTCTCTTGCAGAACATCTCAACTCTCAATGATGTTTAAAGCTTGTTCAACGAATCTTCAACTGATCATTCACAAATAGAAACATTAAGAAATATTGCAGAATCTGTAAATCATGTCAGCAACATAAGATACTACGTCACAGAATCTGAAAGCTTCTGAATAGTTTGCTCATTTCTTGAAAAGTATGAGAGAGCATTATCATGAACTTCATCATCAATCTTTCTGACAGCACAAGCGTTTCAGACATCTTCTACGACAGCATTATGATTGTAGTCGATCATTTTTTCAAGATGACGCACTACATTTCTACTTGAAAGATAATGATTGCTTTCAATCTGATTAATCTTTTTCTTGACAAAGTAGTTTAATATCACAAGACTTCTGATGATATAGTCTCTGACAGAGATTTCATATTTACATCATACTTTTGAATGTTACTGTGCTATCATCTTCTGATCAAGCAAAAACTTAGCACTGCGTTTCATTCTTGCATTAATGATCAAATCAAAAGACAGAATCAAACTCTCGAGACTTATCTTCAAACATACTGCAATGATGTTCAAAATGATTGAGTTCATCTTCTTGTCATGATCGAGTTTTTCTACAATAACAGCATTCACATTGCAACATTGATAACATCATTCTTTGCAATCACAGAAAGACATTCGAGAATGAAGTTCAGCGTCAAGAATCACTCAAAGAAATCAGAGTCAATCACGAACTACATAATAAGAATGAAAAGACTGCACGAGAATCTTCGCTACAGACTTGCAGAGACAAACGTTGACTATGCAACTCAGCATGATAAAAAACACTCTGTTAAGATGTATCTTGTCAATCAGTTGATGTGATTGAATGTCAAGAACATTCAAATCAAGAAGTCTTTCAAGAAACTTGAAGTCAGAAAATATGAATTGTATAAAATTTTGAAACATCTGAGCAGACAAGTCTATCATCTGAAACTGTCTTCAAAGACGCGTATACACTCGATATTTAATGTCAGCTTGCTGAAATCTTTCTGCTCAAAAGAGAGAAAATTGAATGAGTCACTCGTGAAAGATCTTGAGCTAGAGAAAGAGATACATGATAGCTGAAAGATTAATAACATACTGAATAGTTGCATACAGAACAATCAGTTGCAATATCTGCTTAGCTGAAAGAACTTTGAAGCTTCAGAAAATATCTGAGAATCATCAGACTGTCTTAACAACTGCAAGACTTTATTGAGATTCTTTCATTGCAGACATTTCATCAAGCTCGAAAGTAAGTTGTTAACATCATCACGAAAGATCACAAGTATGCATAAAACGAAGTAAAAAGATTGATAGTTATTTAACTATCATTAAAAAGAAAAGAAAAACAAGACTTTCTCGCTCAATCATTCTCGTCAATACTCGACTCAACAGTCTAAAAAAGTCGTTAGCAAATGCAGAAATTGATACATGAATAACTCATGAGTTTCATACAATATGTGTATCATTCAGCTTTCACTTTCTCGAAAATTTAAAAGTTAATGAAAGTAAACTCTTGCAACTATTAATCAGATAGCACAAAACATGCACAAGCTATTGTATTAACAGAATGAATGAAATAAGAAGCTCATATCAAAGCTCACTGTATTCTTCATCTCTTCAATGATAGATTGCGTGATTGACATCAAAGATGAGAGAAGAGAAGAAGTCATCGACAGAAATGAATCAGACAAGAGCGAAGCATTTTTCATCTCTTTGATGATAGACTGCATGATTAATGTTAAAGATGAAAGAAGAGAAGAAGTCATCAACAGAAATGAATCAGACAAGAGCAAAAGCAGAAAGACATGAGAAAGCAAAGAGAACAAGAACAAAGATGACATCACAAAAGAGCATGTTTCAATTGCAACAGAGACATTCTGATCTTTCAAATGCATCGCAAGAAGAGTCAGAGCACTCTGAGTCTGAGTGATCAAGATGAGTCAAAGATTATCATACTTTTCAATCTGCTTTCACAGATCTTCAATGATCTTGTTCCGTCTTGCAATTCAACACAGCAGATCATTGATTTGAGTTTCTTGTATCATCATTTGCTTTCGCATCTCTCTGCAATTGATAGTCGCGTCTTCAACATTCTTCTTCATTTCGCTGATGTCATTTTTGTTTATCTCAATATCAAGAACGAGAGAACGCAGCTTCTTTTCAATATACTCTTCAAATTCAAGAAATATCTGACTCTGAGCTGAGTTGAAAGAAAGATCACGAAAAGCAATCATTATCTTCTTGATCACAGACTCAGAATCAGATGCAACAAAGAACGAGAAGAGACTTGCATAAGATTGAGAAGAAAGAGAGCTTGAGTGAAGTGATGAAGAAGCAGAACTGACGAGATTGAACTCAAGATTAGATGTAATCTTGACATGAAAAGAGTTTGAGCAAGACAGAGAAGTGCTTAAGTCAGATGAAGAGAGAGCAGAACTGACAAAAATGAGCGTTGAATCACTCTTGAGTGCTTTAAAAAGCATCAATTAATCATTAAATTTTCACATCTTGAAGCTACTGAAAATTATACTTACAACTCATACTTGCAATTTGTCTCAATAACGACGCATAGTGCGCATTTCTTGAAATTCTTTTCAATAGAAAACTTTATTTTTATGCAGTTTATATTTCTTTTCACGCACTTTTTACATTTATTCAAAAGTTGTATCACAACTTCTTTACTGTACACATTCAAAGCTGTTTTGTGATGCTGAGTTAATGACGTGAGATTTCTCATATAAAGAGAAAGAGAGACAGATCTTTGATCAGAGATGACATAAGAATGAGAGAATTGAATGTGAACAGCAAACACAGCGAGCGCGTTGATGCAAGACGAAAAATCAATAATGAAGAAAGCAAGCAGATGTGATGCGAGCATGTTTCTTGTTCTAAGAAAGAGATACGATGAAGAACTGCGTCGCTCACTTCTTTTAATTTTCTTCATCTTCATTCAAGATATCATCAGCTCATCATCATTAAATCAAGAAGCTGATTCATACTCACTATGATCATGATACTCGAAGAAATTATACAGAACTACTCTACAAAATGAATAAAAGATCAAGTAAAATAACAAGATGAAGACTGAATGCAAGAATGAAAGTTGAAGAAGAAAGAAAGCTGAAGATCACGCAGAAGATAAAAGAGAAGAAAAGACTTTAAATTGAGCAAATCTCGATTCTTGCTACAATTGTCATCATGAGAATTCAAGTCTAGTCAACATGCATGCATTAACAAAAGAAAGCATTAAGATCATGACAACACACTGTATAACTACATAAAACGTCTGCAAAGCGACAGTTGAAATATAATGAAACAACAAAATAATTGTCAGAATTCAGATCTACGAAAATCAAAGAATAAACATAAATGCTACTGCTGATCATTTAAAGATCTTACATGAGTTGCAAAGAATGTTCAGTTTACATTTATGAGAATCAGAAGTTAAAAAATATGCTATCATCAGAATTTAGATCTACAAGAATCAAGAGAATAAACATGAATGCTACTGTTAACTCTGTAAAGACTTGATGCTTGCGACTCAAAGAATAAAACAATGCTTACGCACTATTGAAAGAGAATATCAAGAACACAATTATGCACAGTGAGTTCTGATGTCATGCATCGCATGACGTCATCGTTCTTCTGCTTGCGATCATTCACAATTCAACAACGAGAACGTTATTATTAAGAGAAGAGATAATTGTCAGAATTCAGATTTATGAAAGTCAAAACTCTTCAAAGAATAAAGAACAGACACAAGAATTATTCTTTAACGTTATCATCAATTTCTCAGATGAGAATCTGAGTCTATGAGAATCTCTATCATCAATTCTCAGAGTCTCTGAGTCTATCAAGAATTCAAGTCACATACAATTCTTGATGTTTCATTGATGATAAGAATTCAAGTCACATACAATCTTCGAGAAATCTCACATGAGTTGCATGTAATCTCGCTTGTCTCATTGATGATGCTTAAGCTTAGTCTTCTGAATATATAAAGAAGAGTTCGCTTCTGTATTTCATAGTCTAGTGTTAACTTTCTATATGAATAAATATTACTAAGCTACTATCAAATTCGATCATATTATCTACGCGCATATTCTCTAGTGTGACTGCGCGTTTCTCAAGCTACTCACACTGAAGCTGCAATTTGCAAAACACTTTCAAATAAAAGATCTTGACTCAATTGAATGAACTTTTTGAATCAATCAAAGCATTTATATCAAGCAAGTCATTAAGCTTCTGAGCATAAGCAATTGCAGCTCAACTAAAACATCAATGCATCACAGATGTCAGCTCAAAAAGAATGTTTATTGAAAGTCAAAGAAGTGAGTTGAATATCAAGTTATTTCTGAAGAAATAGAAAGTTATCAATCAATCATTGAAACACTGATGTGAATAGTCTGTCAAACATGATCAAACATAATCTATGCAGTGAGCAAATGCAGCAAATATTCGATGAATTCTACTTTCAATCATGATTTAGCTGTCAAACAAATCATTTGATATTTAGTTGATACTGCTGAGCTGAAACTTCAATATGAATCTTTCAAAGTGAAGAGAGTTGAGAAAGCTGAATTCTTTGAATATATCAATTCAGCTTATGCAAATTGCTTGAATTCTTGAAGATTCATTTTCAACTATATGTTTTTTCTATGAAATGAATCAATTAGCTGAAGCTTTAAACATCAGCAATGCATTAGCACGTCATCTGCTGAAGCTGAATACATCAACGAATGTAATGCAGTCATAGAATTGATCTTTCTGATTCAAGCATTGAAAGAAGTGAGATATGATGATTCAGATATGAATTCAACTATCATTTTAGCTGACAATTAAGCGACTATAAAAATGAATAACAATTTCGTCAATCATCTTCAAGCTAAGCACATTGATACGTCGTATCACTATGTTTGAAATAAGGTAGAAGAGAAAGCAATCAGATTGAAATACATATTCATCGATCAAATGATGACTGATGATCTAATCAAATCTCTGAACTCAGGCAAATTTCTAAGGTTCAGATCAGTTATGAGACTAGCTTCAAGAAATGAGGCTATCTCGTCAAGCATGGCGTCGGCGAGTAAAAGAGCACGGTATACATAGAAGGTCTGAATAGCTTCACATGAAGCTTCAATTTCTAAGAGGGAGTGTTGGAAACGGGGTACGTATGCACATATGTATGATCATACGTATGTTCATACGTATACCTTGACGGTTAGTTATTTTCGCTCCGGCCGAAGCGGCTTGGCGCTAGGGGTATTTATCCTTCCTCCCACTTCTTCCTTCATCTGTATGCTCTACCATATGCTCTACCTACTAGATAGTCAATATATCTACATGCATATATTCGCTCTGACCCTCATATATCAATAGGCTGATGTCAAGGTAGCAGCCTTAGGTGAGGGTATTAATAGGCTCTACACTCAGGTCTAGAAGGTCAACTTGATGTACTACAGCCCTCTACCAAAGTTCACCTTCGCGTCACTGGCAAAGTATAGCGTTGTAGTATCATCATTTGCCAGCGTATCCCCCTCGTCGCCAATCAGCGTAGGGTACTTTGGGTTCACCGTATGCATATCGCCCTCGTAGAGCATGAACGGCTTATCTCACCTTGTAAGGTCGGAGCTCTTGCTATACGCAGTCCCTTCACCCCATCTCGCGCACACCATATTCCAGACGTCATTCTTCTGGTCGCGAATGATAATCGGGTTACTGCCCGCAATATTCGAGAGATCACCGTGAGGCATTACGTCGCCTTTGAAGCTTGGGGCAGTCTTATCGGAAACAAGATCGATACGACTCCAAGACTCAGGAGCAGCAAGAAGGTCGCTTGAAACGGACATGGTCAGTGATCCTTCAGCCTCTTGCGCCAACACTACCAATTGTTTCTTGTGCGGATTGCACTTGGCGGTCATATCACCCGTGCCTCCCTCGGCTGTACACTGTTGCGGTTCCTTTTGCACCCCCTTGTTAGTGATAGGGACAGACCGTGTCAAGGATTTCCCGAGATCTTGGCTATAACGCACTTCAATGGATTTGAAACAGCAAGAGCCACTGACTGTCTGTGGCTGGCGGTAATGATTCTCATTGTGTACAAAAGCTACCATACTGCTGTTTGGTGCACTCGGCAGAGATGTCTCTGACAGTCTGAACATATTGAAAGCTCACATGTCCTCGTCATCATAGAATGTCTCATCACCGCGTAGTCCTGTAGTCGAAGCGGGGGGAATCGGTTGGCTCAAGGGCAGGGTCACATAATCGACGCCACTGTAAGACTCGATGGCGTTACTGTAAAAAGATCTGGAAATGGGCAATGGCTCGCTGACATCGCTCACATATCTCTTCGTGGATGTCATGATGAAGTCGGAAGTAACATTGATGGTAAAGTTGGACTGATCATTGCTGTCATCATCTCGAAAGACAACCATCTTGCCATCGGGGATCTAGAGAAAGCGATCAACTAGGATTCGAAGCAGCATAAGATCCGGGCTATCATACATTCATAGAGTTACCACACCAATATTGCATCTTGCTCTTCACTGACGGAACAATATTGGCAGTGGTAAGAAGTCTTACGGCAGCAGCGTGTTGGATTAGCAAAAAAATGCCCAGCATTTTGCCGATGCTGAGAGAATGTTTGTATTGAATAAATGAGTGTGAAGGCTGCGCGACGAACGACTTCAAGCGTAAAAATCAAAGAGATACTCGCTGAAGAGACCGAATTATAGCACGAAGTAAAAAGAGAAGAAGAAGAAGAAGACACAAACGTGAATGTGAACAGAAAGAGTCGCTGAACAACCTTGGCATTCATCGGGTTCTTTCATCGCTAGTAGACAGCGTGAGAATTGTGTTAGACGTTGATTTCTTCGCTATCGATAGCGGGAACAGGCGGGCGCAATGAGACACAGATCTGACAGCCTTACGATTGGTTCGCTTGTGGATGGTAAAACAGATTCGAATGAAGACTGAAGATCGAAGGAGAACTGCAGAAAACAATTCTTCGTCAGTTTCGTCTCGTCTGTATGCGGGACAGCAACGTTTAGAGCAAACGAAACTGAGGAAGCCGGAGTTCTTCCCACCACCATTATTCTACTTCCCACTATTTCTACTTCACTGTTCAGCAAAAAGCCTCTTATAAGAGGAAGAAATACGTGCGACTCAAAGCTTCAAGGTGCAGACCAGGAGAGCAGGCAATTTGGGCGTCAGGTCTTTTTCACCATCTACGTACTTGGTTTGAACCTGCTTTGGTGCTTGATCTGGCATACAAGTCGCCAGGCCAGAATTCGAACGCTTTCTGCATACGCTAATAGTCTGGGACAAAAGGCGCGCTAGTCGACCTGGGGCTTTTCCGCCTTTGCCTCTCCAGCTTCTAACCGTGGGTTTGAGCTCTCCGACTTCTTCTTCCGCCTTGGTCAGGCATAATCTTGTAACCGCTCCTCACCACTGGCTCCCATTTTACACGAGACAGTAGACGCCCTGCGAGAGCTGGTCCACAAGCTCGAGTCGCGGGTGCAGCAACTGGAAGCAAAGTTGGAACAAGCCGATGGAGCTCCTGTCAGAAGTACTGCTACATTGCTTACTGGAAGGTATTTCTGTCACAGAAATGTACGGCATCGAAGGTTTCTCGAGCAACCAAGATTTCCGAACGACTTTCACGCCCGTCTCGCCAATGTCTAGTTGTCACTGTCATATGTCTGCAATACGATTCAACAACGTGAAGCAATCTGAAGTCTTCGTGATCAGAGCCATGATGAAAGGCAATCACGTCATGCGTTACACAAATACTGTGATAGGCACTTGTTGTTCGCATATTCAAACAACAATGCGTCAAGCGCGTATTTCCACCTTAGTCGAAGAGTAATCATACGTTGAAAAGCTTTCCGTCATCGTCCGCGGATAGAGATTATAGCCGTTGATCCGATATTCATCTTCATATTCGAGGGTTGAGCGAGCAATCTTTATCATCGTTTTATTTCATGTACTACCAGCAATCAAACTGCATTCAGAAATGATGGCTCAGAGTTCTTCGTCGTTGAGAAGTACTTTTTTCTTGACACTTACCACCTGCTTTGTCATGACCTTCCTGATCGTCACTAGCATTGCAGAAAGTGCTCCTCTAGCCATCGCTTCAAACTTGGATACTTATTGCACAGGTTCCCATGCTTGGCTATCTCCAGGTTTCTCACGTGAACATTGTCTTGAAGCTGCCGACCGCTTCCAATATAGCGACTACGCCACCTACACAACCAATCGCCTGGAATTTTCCAATCGTGAAACCCAGCGCACCAGTCGCTTTCCCCAAATGACCACACCTCGCCGCTATACCATCTCCACCTGCACGATTTTTGTCGCCATGCTATGGGACTTTCCCAACAAACCTCCACTACCTCCTTTACCCGGAGCAGATTTGCATCCTGGGCCGTTTGAGAAGAGCCAGGTCACGACCTTCAAGGAGCTTTACAATACTGCGAAAACTGTCATCTTCAGTTGTTATGGTCTACCTCGGACGCCTGTGGGATGGCAGCCTGCGGGTCAAGGTGGGAATGTTGGAGTATTTGTTATGGCTACGGACTCCTTGGTGGCGCGGAATATTCCTGCTGTGGTATATGAGGAGGCGGGAACGTTGTACTTGCAGAACTTGACTCAACCGCGTGGTTTCTCTACGGTCCTTGTTTGACAGTATTTCTGCCTCGGCCTAGCATATTGTGGTCACACCGGATCATGCAGAAGAGCACCTAGCGAGCGTGATGAGTGGAAATACTGTGTGTAGTAGACCCAGCAGCTGCGGGTCTGGAAGGAAGGAACTTAGGATGGAGGCAAGAAGCTAAAAGGTTGATTTACGCCCCTTTGAAGCAAGAAATCTGCACATTCGGCCACAAATAAATATATGACCTTACTCTTAGCCAACCGCTTTCTTGAAACACAAGAACAACTATTTCTTTTGCACTCAGAAGTCTCAAAAATCTAAGTCTGTGCATTTGTGCACGAGTGGAGAAAATATGAGAGCTTGCAAAAACAGTCGGCCCAGGATGGGCAACGAGTAAACCATTTAGAAAGAGTTCTAGGCAGATTAAGCGTCCCAGCTGTTGATATTTCAGGTGAACAATGAGAATGGTTGAAAACGAGAGCTTAAGATCTTGAGGGCTATGAAGTGAGACCAATTAATACCAATCAAGGTGATTAGCCTGCTGAGATAGGTGAACCAAAATTTAAGACTGTACCGTGCCACCTCGGTCATCGTGTGGAAACAAGTGGTCATTTAAGTATTGTAGTTTGCTTGAAGGTTGACCCATTCGAGATCATATTTCTATTCGATTCTCCTTCTCGAAGATGCTTCGAATATGCTTCATCATTCAGCCCGAGTTGAGATGAGGACTGGTACGATTATCATCAAAGACCGTACACGTGTCTTACACGGGGTTTCCGCGCACGCTAATTATGACTAGAGTAATTATCTTAGTGCCCTTTTAGCACGCTAGACCTGATACTACCTAGGTATAATTAGGTACACGCTGGAGAGGAGGTATACTCGGCAAAACCACCACCCTTCCACGCTTCAGAGCTTGCCTACCTTCGTAATTCTTGTGATTACTGCCTTCGTTATGCGAAAAGCCTTCTCTACGAAAGTGGACTTTGTTGCAGACCTCACCATGAAGTTCACGCTCAGCAAGTGCCGTGAATGCAGTCTGTTGAATTGTTGCTCCAAGGTAGGCCATCTGCTTTACCTCGAAAGTTCCCGCCCACGTATTTTAGTTGTAAAACAGCGATAACGCGCTGACATTATAGGATTGCAAAAGCCGGGCTTGGGAAAACCACCACAAGCTGGAGTGCTAAATACTTCGTGCCAGCCCTCACATCGAATCAAGCACTTTCCTTACCCTACGCTTTATCCTCAAGTAAATGGCAAAGCCTCTGACACTAGAGCAATGATCCTCTATAATGAGTCTACAGTGTCACGAGGAGAAATACGAGCTACATAGTGAATATTCTAAAATAATCCTTCATGCCTCCGAGTGCACAAGCCGGTGGACAGGCGTCAATTTCAAACCCGTTCTCAGTGTGTTTTGCCATGTAAGTGGCCCTTAGCTGGACTACAAGATCTTTTGAGCACAGATCTGAGTTTATACGAAATTGGTACAACTAAACTTCATGTTCACAGCATATGTGAAGCATCCCGAAAGGATTGGTGGTGGATTTGATGTGTTTTCTTCGTCGATAAACCACTCATGTGCCCCCAACGCGCATGACTTCTTTGGGCGGCGTGAGCTGCGCGTCCGATCCCTACGATCAATTCGTCCGGACGAGGAAATTCAAAAATCGTACATGGAAAACACCTACTACTATGTTTTCAGGCAACATCGTCTTAGGTCGTAATATTTCTTTATCTGTGAATGCAGGTAAACCGAAGATTATGTCTTACCGAAACTCGAAAACCAATTTTCTATTCGTGGTTCTAATACTACATCAGCTTACGTATCGTCAAGCGCGAGCAAGTCCAGGTACCAAATGCCAAGAAGACGCATCGCACCGGCACGAATTCTGCACACGTGTCTCAATCAGCTTCTACACGACACCTAGCCCGAGCAATTGTATTTTACGAATGTTAGAACTGCAGAGCATGTGAAATGAAAACCATCCCTGATATGCTCGAACGCTTTCCCAAATGAAGTTTAGCCGTTGTCGCGTCAACCAATGCTAGACGCCCGCTTCATTGTGACACGACAACAAGAACAAGACGAGAACCCGGCAAAGATCTTCGAGAATTGTTGCAAGCTTCTATGATCATTGATCCGGTACTTCGTCCATCCGACCTTGCCCATCCTGATCCGATAGGCCATCTACCTAAAACTACCCTCCTGATAGGGAATATTGTTCTCTATAATAGGCTAAACCATCCTTGTATGACCGAGAATATATGGAAATACAACGCCAGTGGTCACCAATGTCCACAAGGTTTACCTCCATTATCTGGTTAAAGCCCTTCATAAGTGCTGCGGGATGGACACGCTTTTCTATCAAGACACGCGACATCGCTGCTAGACGGCGATGGGATCTCTGCACACTGGAGACGAAAATATTCGCCTTAGTCACTGACCAGCAACAAACCCCGAAAGCGGTTCAGGTTGAAGCAGGCTAAGCTGATGAGGTGGGCTGTGATACTGAATGACTTGTATTAGAATGAGTTATGTGACACTCCGTCAAGTGCCAGTCACTAAGTTTACGATCTCATCTGAAAGGACTCCAAGCAATCCCCATATGTATTCTGCATATCAAGTCTGAGCTAGAATAATCAAGATGCTTTTATGCTCCTCATATTAAGAAACCCAGAAAACCACCGCGCCAAGACCTCCATTTCGTGCCATCTCTGAACATTCCTGATCCAGGAACCTTCTCACCAGGTATTAATTCGGCTTCGAGACTGCCAAGCTCTTCGGTAGTCATTCCTCCGTAGGTTCGTCGATTTTTGAGTTATCCTTCCGTTCCGAGTATAGCTTAAAGGCTTCGTATTCCTGTGTCTGTTCGTCGTAGTAGATATGGACTGTCTGACCAGAGTTTTCGGCCATTTGCCGAGCGGTTTTCAAGCGTAGGGTGACATGGAATCTGTCATCTGAATGGCTGGTGTGCCTCGGGTTCCTGAGGTACTTGTTAGCGAAAGTGCCGAAACGGAGTAGATGTGATTACTTGACGAAGACATTCTCGAAGTGCTCACAGTCGGGCGTGCTTCATACCGCCATTGCGAGATTCTGGAGAAATGTGACGATGGGAACACGGCCTGACATTGTAGCCCTTTGGTAGTAATGCAATCTGGCTGCTGAGGTTTTCTGAAGATGAGTTTCAATATTGTGCGGGTCTTCAGATGAAATAATTAAATTCAGATCAAACCAGTGGATTGAACCCTTTATTGTTTCAGCCAAAGGCGGTGATGAATGCTGAGTGAAGACTGGAGAGCTAAGCCACTTCAGATTATGTAGATAGCGAGCGCTTCTGGTATTAAAGCTGGATAGATAACTTCCGATAATCAACAGTATCTCAAATAAACACAACAACAATAAACCCATCTGATGTGTTTCTACAAGTAACAACTGTATGTCATCGTATCTGTCGTCTATCAAGTGGCGTAAGCTGCCCTTAACGCAGCTTTTATGCTCGAGGTCAAATTTGAGATCTACTGTCAATCGGCATCACATGGCTTCAACATATGATTCAAGAAATTCTATGACAAAGGCAGCGGAATGTCTTCATTGTGAAGTGGATGCAGAACTATTGAGGCGGTATCGGAACGGTGAATATCATCCGACACACCTAGGAGATACTTTCAAGGACGGGAGATACAAGATCTTATACAAGTTGGGTTGGGGTGGTTTCGCAACTGTCTGGCTTGCGAGTGACCTAAAGTTAGTATATTCCAAAGCTTTGGCAAACGAGACTTGGAAGACAATGTAAGCTGATGTGAAGCAGACTCCGTCGCAATGTTGTCATTAAGATATCAGTTTCTGAACTTTGTCATGATGACCGCGAGGCTCAAATCCTCGATCACTTATCGCATGGGCCTACAAACCACCCTAGAAAGGCCCATATCATACAGCTGTTGGACCGCTTTGAGCACGTTGGATCAAACGGTTCACACGCGTGCCTTGTCATTGAGCTACTAGGTCCAAGCGTTCTGTCAGAAGCCGAATCGTATGCGAGTAGCAGGCTACCCGGAGAGATTGCTTGGGAGGCTTCGAGGCAGACTCTACAAGCCCTTGCGTATATCCATGCCAATGATGTCGCACACGGAGGTAAGTTGTGACTTAAGTCCTGTGACAGAACCTTGGTCCTTCGAGTGGATTCTAACTAGCGTACCTTAGACTTGCACCCGGGTAATATTGTCTTCGCGAACAACGAAATGACCCATAAATCCGATACAGATCTTCTAAAATGTTTAGGCAAGCCGAGTATTAGTGATGTTGTCGCCACATCAGGACATGCCTTGACACCGCGAATCCCAAGATATCTCGTCTTTCCAAGCTCCTTACCCTCTTTGGCCAAAGATTCTGAAAGCTGTAATATAAAGATTATTGACTTTGGCGAGGCGTTGATGGATGGAGAACAGCGCCGAATTCATTGTCCATTAGTCTTCCGAGCCCCTGAAGCTGTTCTAACTTCCCAATGGGGCATAAAAGCAGATATCTGAAGCTTGGGTTGCACGGTATTACACCTTATGTATGAATTTGCAGGATCTTTACTAAGCCCTGGCACAGATTTTCGAGCTGATCGTCGGGTATCCTCCTTTTGACAACTTTCTGCCAAATAAAGATGGTCTTATACGAGAATGGGTTTCGATGTTTGGAAATCTGCCAAAAGAATGGAGAAAAGCTCTTCCTCCTGCAAAAATTACAAGTACGTGGCTCTGTTTTCTTTTGTATCCGTCCTTCGTAACCGGCCTGCTACGTAACTATTACCAATCCCCATATTATGATCACATCTGCGGCTTGGACGTAGGTTCCTGATTGTGACTTCTAGAAGACCAAGACCTTGAATCAGTCACCCTAAGCGACTGGCTGTGCGAGACATACTTTGATGAAAACAAAAGAACATACTTTTCCCGAGCAGATGTCGCAGCTGTGGGTGCCTTACTACATCAAATAATGCAGTATCGCCCCTCGGACCGTCCGCAAGCGTCTGAATTACTCCATCATGATTGGTTCCAGCAAAATCCCTTCCAACTACGCGATTTCCGCATCCAAGATTCTGGATCATCTCCGCAGTCACAAGGCCCGGACCAGGGCTGAAGGGAGAAAGGTCTCTAAAGCGTAATCTACAGAGCTATGAGATGAATGTCTTCCCAAAAACGTCCTGTTGCACGTTTTTGTGTCTGTGATCTGACCCCTCGAACAGTCACCGTTGCCCACCTTGATCGGATGGCTTATTGATGTAAGCCAGCCATCCTGCTTCGAAGAACTATTCGATATGCCTGTTATGAAGAAGCTATGGGAGATAGGGTTACTGCTGACCACTTTCCGCAAGGTCTGACTTCAGTACGAAATCGAAAACCATACAAAGTGTTCAAAGATGAACACCCTGTTATATAGCTCTAGAATGGCACCACAAGAAGGAGCTGGAACTTCTGCAAAGTGAAGACGTCGAGATATTTGCCTGTAGCACCGTCAAGACAGCAAGCCCAGGAAGCTGTTGCGGTGGAAGGAAGCAAGATAGATAAAACGAGCTGCAATTGCCGACTGTAAGACGACTGTTTTACCTTGCTTTTGAGTCCTGAAAGGTGTGAAGGCACGGCCAACAGTTTCGAGCACACACAGGTTCATAGCGTTCGGCAATCTCAGTGCAACACCAGAACTAGGTTCATTATCTCACGCAAAAAATCTACAATCTATCCTGTGCTTCGGACTGTCAGGGCTAAAAGCCATTGATCTTGATAGAATTACTACTTAACAAACCGCTGCGAGAAGGCTTGTGAAGTGAAAACAGCTTGACAAGATTAACAGATCGAGAAAAACATTGAACTCACCACATGCGCTTACTTAACACGATGTCATGTATTATGCAAAATTGAGTCGGAGCATCAAACAAGAGCGATGGCACGCCCGACGCATTGAAGGCGAGCCCTCAGCTAGTAGCCAGATTAACTGTTCAGCCATCAGATTCTCAAACTGAGCAGTCAGCCTTAAATGACGCCAAAATTGGTATCCTTGACTCATACCTCCATCAGCCTCGAACGCCAATCGGCTCTCACCTAGACCTTCTCATTTTATATGCTTCAAGTGCTTCATACAAGATTCAGCATTCGATAACGAGTCGACATGCGAAGGTCTTTGGGTAAGTATGTCTGTTCTGAAGTCTTGTCATTCATCGCACAGCATACCTCATGACGTTCGCTATTGTGACTACTGGTTTGGCTTTGAGATGGTTTACGGTTCGCTTCCGCCCTTTGAGACTGTAAAAAAAATCATTGCTCAATTAAAGCCTCGTCTGAAGCCATCAGCTGCGGCTTGGCTGGCGGTGAGGCTTCGGGCTGAACTTAACTGGACGCCTGAAGATGGATGTTAGTTCAGGTATATCATCATTTGTTCGCAGAAAAACAAGAAGCCCAACCAATATAGCTGTGGCTTCCCTACATCGGAAAACGTTACCTGCAACCTTGCCCGTCCTCTCGGTGACCTTCAATTTTCTCGTCCATTGCATCAAAATCAACGACATGAATGTGTCTTCCGAAGATCAGCATGTCGTGCTCAAGGCTAAGTACCCTCATCCCCCAGGCCACATAATCTTCCGAGATTGACCGGCGGTGATTGGCGATATCATGTAGCTATCACAATGTATAGAGCAAATGAGGTATGGCTTCATGATCACGCAGCTCATCAAAGGCGCACAGGCCTACTATATGCGAACGGTGTGGCACGGCTGGCCGATAAGCAAGCTCTTTTGATCCTTCAGAACATCTTGTGTGCCGTCTCTGAGATTTCCACACCAATCGTGAACGAGAATTTTCTGTCGACCTCTGACGTCTTCGCTTTTCCTATGCAAATTAATATGACGATGGTGTGAACGTTTTCGTCCCTTGGACGAAATCAAAGGCAATGGCTGAAGCTGTAAGGTGCCGCGAGATCCGACGTTGTCAAGGGTTGGGAAGCACGTGTTTCAGTGACAGAGCATGATGTTTTGTTCGAAGCTGTTCCTAGGAAGAAGCGAGTAGTACTAGAAATGTAATTTCAACGCTACAGTAATTGATGACGTTGAATCATGCGATTCAGATACTTTGAATTGACATGACTATTGTCAGCAATTCGGAAAATCGACTCAGAGATTCGATCGCATATGTCGTACTTAGACCACTGAGAGACTATCGGGCATCGCCTCCGTTTGAATGAGTATATATTATATGTGTTTGGGCAAACCCGACGGCCCCTGGCGGTCTCCAGGGCTAAAATTTGCCCTGAAAGCCGCCCTGAGGTGTCAAGCACTCCCTCTATCTAAGCGACTGAGTCTATGAAGTGGGTGGGTGGGGCAAAAGCGCGTTTCTGGCTGAATCCTAAGGGATGGAGAAACAGGAAGAGATGATGGGGGAAACAGAAGGGGGGACGGCCTATTTATCCCCTTTTCCCTGCTTAATCTCCTTGTTCTCTAGCGGCCGGCATTGGCCGAGCCAAGCCGGCTAGCAGCCACCTTCGCTTGCCGATAGCCTTCAGTCAAGCTGAACCTTCTTAGAGAGTGCCAGTCAGCTGCTTTGAAACCAAAAGCCTTTTAAATTATACATTTAGCTTGATGAACGTCGTTTTAGCTTCTGTGCTAGATAGTCATAGCTTCTTGTTGCTATCTGTGTCATGTAGGGTACGAATAATACCGTCTTTTCTACAAAAGACGTGTTTAAAACCTCCTAGCGGCTTTTTTGCTTCGTTTTATTGGTCTTTAATTATGTAAGCTGAGTAAGTAGAGAGGTTCACCTTGCTGTTGATCGATGACCTCGCTGTCGCCAGTACTAACCTGCTTGCAGGTTTCTTCCTACCTACCTTCTATCTTCTATCTTCAGCAATGCCTTCGCAACGTGACGATAGACCTTTAAATCAGCTTGTCGTCGATAACTTTCAGAAGATAATCATATTTGAAAGAGCTGATACTGTTCAGTGTTGTCACTGTCATAAGATCATGACTCATGCAACTACACGTCAGCAGACTCATCTAGATCAGTGTGATCAGTACAAAAGAAGATCTATTACAAATTTGAAACATCACTCGATTCAGATCATCTTGACTGCAAATATCAGATTTCTCATCATCGATGTAGCTAGACGATTACATCAAACTGCAACAAAGACAGTCTACATGATCAATCTATCATTCAATCACTATGAAAATTCATACGTTCAAGCTCACGAGCAAGTCTTTCATACAAACTACATATCTTTCTTGCACATGACTATGACAGAAGTGCTGTTGAATGAAATCTATCAAACAGTGAAGAGCAAGATTGATTCTATGCTCACAGATCAGCATCTGAATTTCTTCAATGATGAGTCTATCAATATACGAAAGAAAAGAGTTATCAATTTATGTGTGCATGTATTAAAGATTGCTACATCTGAAGAAGAAGAATTTCATCTAAAGACAAAAGTCAAAGTGACTGAAATCATGAATGCAAAGACACAAACTGTCTGACTGTTCAATCTCATTGACGAGACGTTGCATCAGCAGTTTTGAAGAATGAATACATTTGTTATCAATACATGTTCTACTATGAAGACTTTGTGAAGCGAGCTTGAAGCTTTTGATCAGATGAAGCATGTCTTCTTCATTTCATGTAATAGTCATGAATTGCAGCTGTTGCTTGATGATATTTTGAAGCTTTTCTGATTTGCAAAGATTCTTGAAGATGCTCAGTGAATTGTCAGATCTTTTCTCGCTGCTCTCAAAGAGTTGATAATTCTGTGAAAGTTTCAGATGAGAATTAGTGTAAATTTGAATTTTTGATCTCAAGATACTTCATGTTTCTCAATCTTGTTTTCATCATCTTTCTATTGAATTAAATCACATACTAATCATCTCTTCTACATAGATCTACAATCATAGACGTTCGCTTATTCTTAACGTTTCTACACGCTGAGAATCTATCGTGAAACTCATAAACTCAGTACTAAAGAACGAGAAAACGATAATGAGATACATCAGACAGCTCAAATCGAGATTAGATGACAACAAAGGCAGAAATATCACTAAAATTCTATCTCATCTCAAGAATCTAAACTTCTGAATCTTCTTGAAGCAAGCTCGTGATATCTTGAAGTCTTTACATCAAATTCAGTATCTTTCTGAAGCAGAGAATTATTCGCTGTCACGAGTTCTTCACAATTGAAACAAGATACGAGCTGATTTATACTTCAAAGCGAAAAAATATTCTCACATCGAGTGTTTAAAAGATATAGCAGATGATGTTTGAGAGCTTTGACTTCTTCAGCAATTTACATCTTTGCATGTGATTGTTGCTTTACTACTATCTCAAAATCATGATATCAAAGTAGTAGATCTTACGATCAGTTCAACATTCAGTTCTATCATGCTGATCTTCTTCGATAGATATAGTTTCTATCGCTCAGATGCAACTTTAATCATGAAGCAATGACTTGCATTTTGAACTCAAGCAGACGAATTTCGTTCTCAAATTGAATGTTGAAGATGAATTGACTACTCGAAGCTTTTTTGACTCTGCTGCGAGTCATTTGCCTTTCAGCTAGCAAAGCTTTGTCTACGAGTCAACAAAATATCTGGAAATTTCGTGTTAGCTGAACGAGATTGATCGATCATGAATTTGATAAAGTCAAAGACTAGAAATCAGCTCAGTAATGTCAATGTTGACAAGCTCATGTATATATACATTAACGAGCGAACGCTCAATCAATCTCGTGAGCTGAAGAAGAGACTTCGCTATATTCAGAGCGTTGAGATCGATGAGAAAAAGCTATGTGAAATGAAGAATAGACTATTGCAGAAGGAAATTGCCATGGCTAGGCTAAATTCTTCGAGCGAGAACATTCTCAACGAGTATTTGAATAGCGTCATCGACGGTCAGATGCTTTTGAAGCTTCCTTTACATGATGAAAAGGTCGATCTGCAGGCCAATTAACCCTCTATAAGTTGCTACTATAAATATAAACCACCCCTGTGTTTAAAACATTCTTCAAGAAACGAGTTTAAAACGCGTCTTGAGCTAGCCTAAAGAAGATAGTCAAAAAACATGTTTTAAACAGGTTCGCACCCTAGTGCCATGCCGCTCGAATCATGCCATCATCATTAGAAACTATTTAATTTAAGAATTATTTGAACGATCTCATATAACGCAATGCTTGTAAGACTGATCAATAAAGTCAGATATATCAAGAAATTGTGATATAGCTCGTAGTTACACGGCAAGAAGCTTGGCGGCAGTACCTTCTGATAATCTTGCGATGAATGAAGCATGAAGGTTCGAAACTACTTACATAGTCGTGAAGCTGATTGAAGATAATTCAGCTTGTCGTTAAGTCGTTCAAGGTCGAAATCTCGTCGTCAATGTCTAGTCATGTTAAGAGGGTTATTTGCTCATTCTAGCTTCTTCTTTGTTGGGATATCGAATAGTTTAACCGTCTGGTGGAAACACTCACAACGCGAAGTCCGCAGACCTGCATGATCTCTGTAAAGCATTCTAGTACATGCTGCTCATAGCTCTTTTCCGAAATTGAGAAAGTCTTTTTCCTCGTGCACAGCCCCTTTCGCCCCTCATCTACGTAATTCCAATCAAGACAATCATTGCAACAGTCTATCTTCAATCTTATATTCGACCATTGCTTGCATAGGTACCTACTCACCGAATTAGCCTCCTGACGCATTGATTCGCGCAACGAGAGATATCGGCCGCAAATTTCGTGATGGTTTACGACCAAAAAGACTTTCTCAAAGGCGCTTGGCAAGCTTACTACCGAATTGATGAAAGAGCGCATATACTTCAAAGACCCTAGAATAGAGGCCTGACATGCCAAAGTCGATGATGTATAAAGTGCCGTTTTCCAAGATCATGATGTTGTGTGAAGCAAGATCGCAATGGCAAAATAATAGCTGTTCGGAATTGAAATCAACCCTCTCGTCTAGGTGATGGTCAATCAACTTCCGGTTGATCCATTGTTCGAATTCCGTGATTGTTTGGAAGGTTTGATGGGCATCGCGATCTGAGAAAAAGCGATCCACTGGTATTTGCTGCACAAAGGGACCCGGAAAGGCATCTGCGGGAATCTGAAGCGCCCAGAAATGGCGTACCGCTCCAACGAGAGAGCGATAGATTTCTGAACCATCTGTTGGATGAGATTTTACATAATCGCGGTAGTCCTCGCCATTGACCCTTTCCATGAGAATGTAAGTCATGTTTTCCTCACTGAAGCAGTCATATATCTCAGGGATGCGAATGATGTTGCGGTCGACGTGTTCATACGCGAATGTTTGAGCTACCGCTTCAGCTTCGGTGACATTTTCGCCATATTTGATCCAGATAAGCTCGTCATACTTGAACCCATTCTTATGTGAGCCTTGCTCATTATAAAGCGCGACGACATGCTGGTGTGTTGGTAGGGGCAAAGGTGCCATCGAAATCGGAATGTTCTTCAGGACAGTAGAGGAGAATATGCGAGATAGTGTCGATCTGGTGAATAGGTGCAACGTGAGTCTAAAAAAAATTGCTCGAGCAAAGTAGGCACACAGCAGGTAAGGTACTTTAGCTATTAGATATAGGCTGTCGATTATGCAACCATCCAAGTTACCTTGGTGCCTTATATTGATTTAGGTACGAGGTGAACATTTGCATAGCTTGTCACGGTGCTCGTTGTTGCATGCTAATTTTATTGTTATATGAGGGTCAGAGCGAATATGTGCATATATTGACTACCTATCTAGTAGGTGAACTACGGAGGAAGGAAGAAGTGGGAGGAAGGTAAATACCCTGAATCCCCTGAATCCCCTAGCGCCAGCCCTATAGGGCTCCGAGCGGAGATTACTAACCACAGGGGTAACAGTACTGTTCTCTGTTTCCAACAAATTTTGCAGTGATTCAATCGTAGCGAAGTAGCTGTGATTGAATCCGCACGAAGGCGATAGTATTTGTATAAAGGCAGGTCTACGTAGGTACCTAGGCCCTTCCACTTACCACATTATTACAACTTTGTTGATCAAGTGGGAACAGCCAACGTTCACAGAAATTGTTCCTACTTCGTATTTTCTTTCACGTACAATCTCCTTCAGTTCAACACACCATGTCTAATTCCAAGATTGTGCATGACAACATCAGCAAGATTTCGAAGAACGTTAAGCAGCTACGTATAACTGCTGTGCATAGAGATGCTTTCACATTGGGACAAAACGCAAACGATGACGGCGAATCAAAGAAAAGCAGCTTGAACAGCAGGACCGGACAGTGAGGGACCCTTACTATCAAGAGATTTTTCTATCAACAGGCTTCACACAGTTGCATTTACCGCGAAGAGTACCGATGGTTAAACGATACTGTTCGTCTCCGTGATGTCCTTTTATGGATTATTGCGAATGGGTTTCACAAGTTTAGGATGCTTCCGGATAGAAATGGATCTTTCAAAGGGCGCCGCCACCATACGTAAGTTGCAGATCAATTTCTGGATATATGACCACTGGCTCATGGATTAGCAAAACAATACTGGATAGCGCTTGCCAAAAGGTTGGATCGGCTCAAGGGCCAAGAGCTATAAGACAATGAACGAATTCCTCCAGTTCGTTTACACGGTGATCGACGACGATAGTGATGAAGGAGTCATCAGGGCGGCCCATGCCATTGACGAAGGGCAGTTTTTGCAGAGTTATCATTGGTATATAGAGTTTGGTTTTCGGTCCACTATATATTAATTAGCAGTGGGATGTCAAGAGAGGGATTACTCGATTCAAATGTTGGTCCTGATGTACTGCACCTTGGGATTCACCCCGAAGACATCCTAAAGCCCGGTCAATCATCGTATTTTCAGTATCTCGGGGGGCCCATTGTAAATCACATCTGCGAGACAGTGCTTTACTAAAACAGCTATTGAGGCTCGCGAGCCTTGAGCCTGCAACAATTTTACAGAGACGTGGAAGAGTGAATTCGCTAAGATACCTAGGGCGAATATAGGCGTCTTAGCCCTCTTAGCTAGACTTATGGTTATAAACCTCTTTTGTGATCGAGTATAGTTCTCTTCAACTCCTTCCCAGCACCTGGATGAAGCCATTGATGGCGAATAGTGCAGCCAAAACGCACAAAATCTGCCTTATCTGATGTGTCCTTGTGATTCCGTCATTGAAGCCTTCAACGAATGGAATCTTTGCCTTTCGACGCCAGAACTCAGCAACATGGAAATATGCGGACAGGGTCACGGCTAGGTTAAGGATATTGAGGGGTACTTCGAGCGGAGACGAGGCTGATATTTCGGAGAATGCGCTGCTTATGAGAAAGTAGAGTGACGTGAGCAGGGATAGCAGGATCTGGTTAGGTACAGGATGTCAGTACTGAGTTAAGCACCCGCCCTGGAAACCCGTAATGGCGAAACAGCCAAGCAGTAGGAGGAGGGAAAAACTCACAGCGCCGAGTCCGCTTGCCTGCGTAATTCTTGTCTTGTAGAGCTGATGCTCGGCAGTGTTGCTCCACTTGGCTGCCTTTTCGGATTTCTCCTCATGTTTCCGCAGCGAGCTTATGGATTGATAGGATAGGTAAACACCGTATATGCTAGAGACAACCTGGAGTGTATAAAGGACACTCGAAAGACTCATCATGAGTCGAGGCGCAATTTGGTTCTCGGGTTGTACAAGTGGTTGTTGGATAGAAAAGCTGGGGTGGCGTATAATTTTATGGTCAGGAGATATCTCAGTACGAGGTTTGATTTGAATGAACAGTCAGCTGCGGCATTTGAGTGTTCTTGCATTTGGGACAAGAGGTGAGATGGTGAATTACTTATGTAGGACACGGCCCGTCCCTACCGCCCCGGCACAGGCCCCGCCCCCGCCAACGGCAGCGCTATGTACTCGTACGAGGTACCTCGTACATAGAACTTCGGTTAGTACATATTTTCACTTGTTTACATAGTTGGTATGTACTTGGGATATCGGTTTGTTTTTCGGTGTGCACGAATCAAACCCCGTATTTGATGATTGTATTAACAACTGTTTTCCCAAATACATCCCTCACATCGAAACTTGAGAATGGTTGACCATCCCAGTACTTAATCATTCCTTCATAGCTCAGAGTGCGTCGCTGATAGTATCGGCTTGGTTCGGGGTCTAAAAGCAATCGAAAAGAGCCCGCAAGGGGCATCGATCATTGTCTTCGCCTTCGCGTTTCATTCTGTCATGTTTTGCTTTCTGCAGTAAGTACAACAATTCATCAATCTCTATATTTGAAAGTTAAGGCTAAATGTGTTCATATACGTATTATCAGCTCTTCAATAAAGGCCAAACATCAAGAATTCCTGTTTGCTCTCTTCTTTGAAGAGACCCCATTCTGCCCTTCATCCCAAATTTATCAAACAATGTAACTTTTCTTCGTACGCAAGGAGCGTTACCAACCGACTGGCGCGCCATTCTGCTACTTCTACTGTTTTCAGTCATGTGTCAATGTTACAGGTTGGGTAGGCTGTCCGAGGTTCATTGCCCCCCGGTATAGCTGCGAACATATTCCGTGATATCGTCGGCCTTTTGCTGAAGGAACAGATGGAATCCTCGGTCTGCTTGGTCTTCGGTAGCCGTCAGATTTGCCCGATTCGAAAAATTCCCCTGAAAGAAGGTAGTGGATGCCATATGTGATCCTGGCGAAGCAATAGCCGGTCCAACGTCAAGCAGACTTCCCCAGGTTGAGTTCTCTGCCGCGACGGTGGGCTGAAGCGCCTTTATCGCGTATGGGGGATCTTAAAAGAAGATAACGTTTGCAGTATTGCTTGTACGAATCCGGCTGATTGACGAATTAGGGTGGATGCTTGGAGGACCAGGGGAGGGTACTAGAAAGCCCGTAATCAGTAAAGGTGGGAGGACGTTGTCAGTGGGAGTTGTTTGTGCTCCAAATGTTCAGTGGATGCTTTGTGCTTTTGACCGCTGTTTGGTTCCCGCCTTTTCACCACAACTCTAGTTTATTCTGCATATTGAATTAAAACACATATGAAAGGCTCGAGTCCGAGGCTGAGCAGGCTATGCCGGCATTGCCATTGGTATTCGCAAAAGTCGCTTGCGATATCCATGTCAGGCTGCCAAAATCGTACTGAACCTCATGAACTAGATTGTCATCTTCGCCATAGTATAATTCGAATTTCTGATCGCTGACGGTCATGTTGGCTCCATTCCATCTCTGGAAGTTCTCTGTAAGTATGAGATTTGGAAATCCTTCGAGGAAAAAAGCCCATCACTCACCTCATTGCTACACGCCGTCAAACCAACGCTCGAACTCGTGGAAGGTGTGATGTTGAGAGTATCGAGTGTGCCACTTTGTCAGTCATCGGTCCCACCCGTATTGAATATTTCTTGCAGTATGCCGGAAGAATCATTATAGAATATATGATACTAGATTGACAGGCTTAGCGCAAGAGAGCTTTTCATTTGGATTGGGGTTTGATATCGTTGGCCACGGTGCTGAGTTTTCGTAACTTGCGACCGCCATCGGAGTTCCGTTTCTTACACTATCCGGAAGCTCAACATTGGTATACGCTGCAGGAACCCATTGGTAATTATTCAACTCAAGATCCCGAATCTCCTCACTAAAATGCTGGTAATAGAGGTGATAGGTATAGTCCGCGTTCGTGGTTCCCAGTTGTAGTACTGCCATGTCGCTACCATTGAAAGCCCCGCTTGAAGATGAGAAGTTCGATATCGGCCTGTACGATAGAACAACACTCAATTAGCATGATGAGCGAATCGTAAAGATATTCGGACGAGCCTGCGTGAAGCTTCTTTTACTCCGGGTAAGAAGTACTGCAAACGTAACAACTAATGCTACGATAATCGTAACAAGGATATCGCAGAAAAACAGAAAGCGTCTTCGGTTCCGTGTTGAAGCGTAAGCATCGGGTTCTTGGGAAAAGCCATCGCCGTTAGGAGTGCGATGCTGAAAGACATTGATCCGGCGTTTGAAGTTCGTCCTGTTGCGACTGATTCCAATAGGACTCACAGAAGAAGGTTGGTTAAAGACGTGAACCTTCTCTGCTGAGGAGACCTCAGGCCCATAATTCTTTGCAGAAATCTCAATTCCGGAGAAGTAAGATTTTGAGGACAGTGTTTCTGCATCTCCTTGGAAATCCGGCGAGCCGGGACTTCTTAGGCTTCTTGGGTAAGGAGAGTTTTCACTATGAATATTGAGCGATGCATCTTCCATGGCGAGGCTGTAGGCTTGATGAATGAGAAGAGCGCGAAATTCAGGAACTGATCAAAACATTCCGCAGGTTGGGGGATCATAAAATCCTTACATGGCGGGGCACAATCCTTCGACTAGTGAGGCTGAAAGGAGACCTCTCAGGGCTTCTGACGAGAGATAGGAGCATGAAATATGGTTCGACAACAATCAAAAACTAAGGAATCGTAGACTGGGCACTTGTAAATAGTGCTTATCGCTACGAAGTACATCATGCGAAAATGACCTTCCCTGCCTCGTGAAGATATGAAGTCGGGAAACCTCTGGCATTATTAAAGCGAGAGCAACTTGTAATTTGCTGTCGCAGTCTCCAAAGATTGATCTAGACTTTGCAAGGCATATGTTGGCCAGCATACGACACTTCAGCCTCGAATCTTACAGGCTACAGTATCTGGCGTGGAAACTGGAAATATATTACCGAACAAGCATTCGAACTGCTCCTAGTGTAGGATTTAGATCGCAGCCAAAGTACTCTTTTGTTTCTCATGTCCCAGATTGATGGAGTGGAGATGTGATAATTGTCTAAAGGTGTATCTTCCGTACAAAGGAAGCTATCTACGTTTTCTGCCGCAATTGGCGCTAGCCCCAACTAGGCTAGCGGGCAGTGTTTCTAATTAGGGACTATGTTTCTATTTGAACGACTACTTCTCCTGCTTCTACTATTGCTTTTACTTCAGCTTCTATTGCTTCAACACAGTTTAGTGTCTTATGATTTTGTCGTCGACGAACTTAAATAGTAATCTGCTATTTCTTGTATGAGCAGATAAAATCAATCCACAACAATTCTCAGTCACTTCACGCTAACAATATTAAGATATTGGGAATTTGCAAAATTCAACGAAATATCATACTTCGATAGTAGAATGCTGACTGGTATCCCTAGTAACATGAATTGATCTATTCAGCCCTGTAGGCCTATGCTCGAGGCCACTCAAGGCAAAGCTCTGCACTCCCAAGGCATAATTGTTTGAATGCTTGTTACCAAGACTAATTTCAGATATCGTCTTATATTTCTTCGACGATCGAGAGAAGAATGTGAAGATTCCGCAAAAGGTTCTGCTCAGATTTGCTTTTCTTTCGTCTGAAACCAGTGAACCTAATGTTGAAAGACAGGCGGCGATGATGAAGAGGTCGAGCTCAAGCATTGTATAGTAGGTGACATCTGTAAGATATTCTATATATATATAGTCAGTCTGATGTATGTAGATGCAAGAATCAGAATAGCACTTCGTATCAAATTGATCGGGATTGATAGCATGATCTATTGACAATCTAGCTTTTGAAATATTTGCATGACTGCATTCGCTGCTCTTACTTGAAAATATAAGTGACTCAGTGAGTATCCCACGAGCCTCTCAATACTAGCTGCCAAAGCTCTAGACATTCAGTCAGCTTCGTTTTTTATTTTTGTAGCGTTAGTGCTATGAAGCTTACAGAGAACCGAAAGCGAATATGTCACGCACTGACAATCGTCGAAACAGCGGCATGTGTAACTTTCAGACCTAAGTTCAATGAGTACCCGCCGTTGTATTCAAGTTTGTGAAGTTCCAGAAAGACTCACCCAATATATTGAAAGCGCCAATATCAGTACATCTATAGCAACATCGACACTGAAGATGAACAGTGTCAATGGCGAGCCCAGTATGCAATGTTTGATAATGATCTTTCTAGTGCTTCACAGAAGCTCTACGTGTACATCGCGTTGAAACAAAACCGGAACGAAAGATGCTATGATTCAGCCGATGACGAGTGCGATCAAACTTCAGAACATTACGTCGAATGCTTTTTCACGGAAGACTCTTCTGTAAAGGAACAGAACGGATAGTTTTGTAGCGCTCAGAGCTCAAGTTGGTAGGAAAATGAAGATGACAGCATACTAGGGCCGAATCAGTACTACTGAACAGTATATCACTATAGGACATTACCTTTCTGGTCTTGACTAACAATGACTGATTCTGATTTTACGGCATCTTCTATCGAATGTTGGCCAAAACCAGCGGCGACCGTACCTATGATGGGCAAGGTCAGTCATCTGAGTTCCGAATTCATTGCATAGAATATGAATCATATCGGCAATGATGATTACTTTCATAGCTATGGTCACTAACTACAAACCAATCAGCAATCACACTCTAGAGAAGATGATTGCGATAGTAAATATGTAGTTACCAAAGCTAAAAGAATAAAATAGTCATCTAGTTCATATCGAGCCTTTCCATGCTTTGCGTATCTCTTTAATCGCTGTCGGGTGAATTAATTAGCGTATTCGCTTATTCTACCAATAGGAGCAATAGAAACAATAGAACTATCCTTCTGAACCCATTTTATTGATGCTATTGTGATAGGCAGTTCAACAAGGATCGTCTTTGCATATGGGAATATCGCAAGTATCGCAGCCAAAAGTAGTACGCTTTCCCCGCTTGTTACCACCCAAATTTGGTGTGATTTCTTCGAGAATCCTTCGCCTCTTAGGCGTTGCTACCTGTTCTATCTCCTTGCATTCACGACAGTCACCAAGACTCTTTCTTTTTCAGTGATAGGACGCAGATTAGGACGGTCAGTTCCTAAATCAGTTGAATCAGGTACTACGTCGCAGGAAGGCATTATCGAGGTGGGTCAGAACAATAGGGGGCTTTGTTGACATTGTTTCTATTTACAGGAACCTTAAAAATTAACCGAATTCTAACAGCGGTTAAAAGAATAGTCGAAGGTCTACGAACAAGGAATCGACAAGGGGCATGACTGCGCCCATGATGATCACAAGGTCAGAGCTAGGCATGCTGCAACTGTTGAAACGGGAGTTATGCTCGGACCTATCGAGGTCACATGACGCACTGTATCTATTTAACCGAAGCTTCGAACCTCCATAGAACTTCACCCAAACACACATTCTACATATGCTGCAAAACCTTCATATTTCAACAGCAACGAACCTTCAGTTACTAGACCTGTATGTGGCCGGCGCTAGAGGATTCAGGGGATTCAGGATATTTACCTTCTTCCCACTTCTTCCTTCCTCCGTAGTTTCTACCTACTAGATAGTTCAACCAATATATCTACATGCCTATCTGCCCTCATGTCATCGTATATCAAGACTTTAGAAGACAAACGATCAGCGTCTCAAGGCCAGCTGTGCGTAGGCGGCGTCAACGCACCCTTTCATGGGATGTAGATGAGTGAGGCGTCCATAGCGCACAATGAAAGTGTCGCGATTGTTTCCCTATAAAGGATTTCTCGCAATTCAGTTCTTTTTCCTCTTGGTATACGAGATCATAGGATCATAGGGTATTGGTTGAACTATCTAGTAGGTAGAAACTACGGAGGAAGGAAGAAGTGAGAGGAAGAATAATTACCCATAGCGCCAAGCCGGCTTCGGCCGGAGCGGAAATAACTATTCTAATCATCGGGGTATACGTATGTGCATACGTATGTGCATACGTACCCCGTTTCCAACATAAAGAAGAGCGAAGTGTTTGGCCGGCTTTAATTGATGCAGAAATCCGATCAACGCCTGATTTCAACATTCTAGACAGTCCCAGAGCCGCAGTTCAGTTGGCGTTTCAAGGTGCTAGTAACAGAAGTAAAGTGCTTCTCTAGTTTGAAAGACGAAGTAACCCAGTCATTCTCGGCAAAGCAAACTATTGAATGGATCAAACCTACGTCATGTAAGTGTAAATTTCAAGCACTTAAACAATGGAAGTTCAATGCGCACTCAATGCTCCATCTATTGATCTTGATACGCAATCACTTCGTAATATATCTCGCAATTCCCCAGGTAATTATATTCCCTTCCCCACTTCACTCACATTCACATCTTCCGTTGAGAACGACCACATCACATTCTCCCATCCTCTTCGTCGTTCGATACGCACTTCACGGCTTTCAATTGGCTTCAAGACCCCCAGACTGGGATTGAACGTATCCCGATCAGGCACCACCCACGAATTCCCATCCTTCGGCACAATATCAAAGCCCGCGATCATCGTAGCTACAAACGCCATCACCTCACTCGCGGCAAAATGCCTTCCGAGACACATCAGCGAACCACCTTCGAAGCCTCTGAATGCCGCCGAAGTCGTTTTCTTCTGGCCTGGCATGAAGCGGCGAGGATTGAAAACCGCGGCGTCAGAGCCTCACGCATCGGTGTCTGTGTGGATAATGTCGGATGGGATCAGCATCGTCGCATCTTTGATCAGCAGGTACCTATCATCGAGCATGGTGTCTTCAAGGACGGTCCGCCCTTGCGGGAGATAGCTGGTGAAGCGGAGAACTTCCTGCCAGATGGAAGTCAAAAGTGGGCAAGCGTCACGGATCTTGGTTGAATCGATATTGCCGTTGTCGCAGAGAGGGACTACTTCCGAGCGGATCTCATCGAGGAGGGATGGAGACGAGAAGATCTGAAAGAGCATTCACACGCTGACAGAGACGATGTTGATAAGAATTGCCTGCGTCAATCCGACATCTAGACGTGCGAGGGCTTCGGTGGTAAGGCCATACTTGCGACCAACTGCGATGCGCTCGCGGACTAGATCGGAGGCGTCTGAAGGGATGCCATTCTTATAGTAATCGCAGAATGCCGCTGTGACGTTTTCGCGTGCGTTATAGGCTTCGAAGCTGGTCATCTTCGATAGAAGGTCCAGTAATAGCAGATGGAATTTGCCTTCGAACAGCCTAAATATGGTCAGCTGAAGTCCAAGTCGTCCGCATCTGCCAATCAAACGCTTACCAGAAATTCTTCTCGATACTTTGATGAGTAGCGATTGGGTTTCGAAGCCCCCACATTGCGTTTGTACCAAAGACGATGAATACGTGCCTGACCCAGCCGTGTAGATCGGCTGAGACGCAGTGAATTTGATTGATGATATCGGCGAATTCTTCGAGCGCAACCTCTGTCAATTTGGCGAGCGTCTCTTGAGCAGGGGAGAGTATGCCATGATGCATAGCATACGACTCGTGCATGTAGCCAAACTTGCCCTCTTCATAATTCATGTTCTTCTCCATAATTACCATCGAGCTGCGATCCAGGCCGTACAATGAAGGCATCCAGGCAGTGACGAATGAAGTAAAAGAAAGGGTTTTCTTCTTTTGTGCTGCCTTTGTCATCTTCAAAGACGTAACCACGTAGACTTTACTGGACATGAAGTCGAGAGTATAGATTGAAAAGCGGAATTGTTCACTGATGTCGAATCAGCCACGGTTTTCGGAACCATTATATCAGAATAAGCTTACTGAACAACTTGATAATAGCTCAGACCATGTTTAATGATTCCCACGAGATGTTCTACGTATGGGATGCGTTGTGGTATAACGGCTGGCTCTTGAGAATGATGTTTGGGCTGGAGGAATCGCAAGAAGATCACAAAACCGGTCACGAAAACAAGCGTGACTGAGATCCAGAGGCTGGTACTGGGTGGGATTCCTGACAGGATCCTTGGCAATATTTCGTGATACTGAGTTGAGTTCATGGCGAATGTAGTTTCTTAGGAAATTAGGCTATTAATTGAAAAGAAAAAGCAAGTTGGGAGGGAACACGTGAATGATATTCAATGAACATGTATGTGCCTTGGGCTCTTATTCATAAAATTGAAAAATCGACCTATCATCACTCTTCAAAAATCCAACGTGCTGTTTTATCAATCGAACCCTGATCTTCGTCATAAGATTGAGCCTATACATACGAAACATGTGGCGTTTGTTTTTACAACGTTCAGTAATCAGAAACGATGTTACTGCAACATTTGATAGATTGAATGATTGATTGATTTGTACATCATTATCTAGCTATCTTTGTAGCTAATAAGAGCGTTCTATATTTTAGCATCGAGAAGGATCCTAGGGTGAAAACTGTAGTATTTATCCGATCCCTGTTCCTGATAGACCACGTCCTCGATGGATCATGAAAAGGAAATTTACAACAGCAGTATCGCCCGAGAACTTACAAGCGTTGACAGCAACTAAGTTGGAAACTGCACAGCAACAAGTGAGGCTAGCATCTCATTTATTTACTGTAGCAGATTCCTGTCATTCAAAAAGTATCATGAAAATTTTCAAAGTCTTCCACGGAGCATTTGACATATTGAATACCTTCTAGAATCATAGCATGAGCAGTCACAATGTCTTCGACACATTTCCTGTTTGCGATTTCGTCGCAGAGAGAACTGGCATTCAGACATCAGTCCGGCGACCTTCTTTCGTCCTTCGACCTCAAATTCTTAGTACACGCGATGATTGCTTGTACTATTGTCGTTTTTTGGCTCAGACTGATCTCGATACGCTATGATCAAAACGAATCACCAGTGATTGGCAAGCGAATTCCTTTTGTCGGCCATCTTATTGGCTTTTGAAAACACGGGATCATGTATTTCAAGATGCTCGCTGAGTAAGTCTTCTGGTGATATTGCCTTCATCCTGCTCATAAGTCTAGCGCCCACCCATCCCTACCAGTGTATACCCTTAGATTTGGAGCCCAAAGGGTATACGTCGTTAATACTTCAGGTTGCAGTAAAGCCATAGAGCGCAATACCAAGGCCTTATCCTTCATGCCTCTCGAAGTGGCTGTGTCGAAGCGGATCCTGAAGATCGGTAAGGACGAAATGGCAAAAGTTCACGACGCAATGAGCTTCGACAACGGCCAGTCCGGGTATATGAAACAAATTCACAACACTCATCATAAGATGTTGAGTCCTGGCGTTGTCATGAACAGCATGCGTGACAACGGCCTCAAGCAGATCGCCTTGTCCCTTGACGAGACGCAAGACGGAGATGTGGACCTATTCAGCTGGACCCGACATCTTCTCACCATGACGTGTGTCACAGCAGTCTGAGGCGAAGAAAATCATTTCAGTAAAGATCCGGAAATTGAGGGCGCCTTCTGGTATGATGACTGCAGTAATGAAAACCCCCTGACAATTCGAATCTGATATCACGCAGGACTGTGGAAGACCGACTCAAGCCATTGCTAGTCAACATACTCCCAGAATACCTCGCTCCTTCAGACTTTCAAGCGCGTGAGAGAGTATGTCAAAAATTCCTAGCCTACTACGAAAGCAAAAGCTACAACGAACCATCAACTTCCGGCTTGGTGCGCGCCAAAGTCGCGCTGAATCAACATCACGGATTTTCAAATGAGTACATGGCACGGACTGATCTCGGGGAACTCACAGCGGTACTCTTCAATCTCGTTCCTGCGAGCTTCTGGCTGCTGCTGTATATTTGCTCCTCGCCAAGCCTGCTCGAGGGGATCCGGGGGGAGATTCACAACGCGGCCACAACCAAAGCAGAAGCGGGCGGAGCGATTGATTATCTCGACAGCTCGCTACAATCCCAATGCCCGCTCCTTCTCTCCACGTACCACGAAGTTCTCCGCATCGTTGGCGCAGGCGTAACGACTAATCGTATCGTCCTAGAGGACGCCGTTGTTACCTTGGCACAAAAAGATTACGTGCTCAAAAAGGGCGGCATCATTCAAATTCCAGCGAGCGTGATTCACAGCGATCCGTCTATCTGGGGCGATGATGTGCTCGAATTCAATCCACAACGCTTTCTTGATAGACCTGATCTGGCTGCCTCGAGCGCGTTCCGCACGTTTGGCGGTGGAGCGTCGAGATGTTCAGGGCGACATTTTGCGCAGACGCAGGTTTTGGCTTTTGTTGCTGGGTTTGTCATGGCGTTTGATATCACTCCTATGGGGAATGACACAGGGACCTGGACTTTGCCCGAGATGGACACGACGAGACTGCCTGAACTATTCAAACCTGTTGGAGACCTGAAAGTTGGGATCAAACGGCGAAGCGAAGGGGCGTTAGGCTTTTCGCATTAGAATAGACTCGCATACCAAGAATAGAGCACACGAATGATTGGATGATTAGATTATTAGCGATCTTTCATCATCATACGCCGCTTCCGTGTTGCCTTCCCTCTGATGAGACAATTGTCGTATTGCTCTCGGTGAAGACCTTGTCTGAGCCCTCTATCGCTCGTCTCTGCCGCCAATACGAAACCTGCACTAGACCTGTCCAGCCTCCCAGCTAGGGTGCGAACGTGTTTAAAACATGGTTTTTGACTACTTTCTTTAGACGAGCTCAAAGTGTATTTTATACACGCTTTTTGACGAAGGTTTAAAACACAGGGGTGGTTTATTTTTATAGTAGCAAGTTCACAGAGGTTAATTAGCCTGAAGGTTGGCCCCTCCACCATGTAAAGGAAGCTTCAAAGGCACCTGACCGTCGATGATGCTATCCAAATACTCGTTGAGGGTATTCTCGCTGAAGCGTAAGGTGATGATCGATTGATGACTCTCGTCTGATATGTGTTGCACTGTTTCAGATGACTCTGCTGACGAGAAGCTTCTTTGATCATCTGCCGGTGACAGTGTAGGCATTGCACGGTATTTCGTCTTCCTGATACAATTGCCAGCTGATAGTTGTTAGCAACAGTCTGATTGGCTGGCCTATCACCTCGCTGCGAAGGTATTGAGCTATGAATGGGGGATGTCAAAATGCCTGTAACTAAGCAGCTAAAGCAGCTGAAGGTAACAGTCACAGCCTCGGATCGTCGAGGGTTGAAATAGTCGAACCGAGCCAGAGTCAAATATAACTCTTGGCATCGAGCCGAACTGTGTAACTAGCATGAACCTCGCATATGCGAGACTTGACGTCGACACAGTTGGGTTGGAAAAGCATGTTGAATGTCGAATGCCGAATGTCGAATTTTGACGTGCAATTATGTTCATCACTCAAGAGAGCATCAGCTGTGCATCTGCGCAGCATCGACTGAGCTTATAAATGTTGAAGCAATAGAGGCTGCAGTAGAAGCTGCAGTAGTAGCAGAAGAAGTAGTCGTTCAATTAGAAACATTGTTGTTGAAGTGTTGTTACACTGACCGCTAGCTCGATTGAGACTATCGTCAATTGCGACACAAAACTTAGATAGCTTCATGCTGTAGAATACATACCTTTAGTCAATTATCAGATCTACACTTCATCAATAGAGACATTGATGAACGAAGAAAGCATTGTCGCGAAAAACAGTCAATTATTTCCCTTATGTTGACAACGTTGATGTTGAGTCTGCGTTGACGTGTTGAGGCTAAAACCACATGCGACACTGTTAGTTCACAAAGCATTGCAGTCTTATGACAATATTAATTGCGTCGTAAGATCGAGTGTGATGTTAGTCAGAAAGTATGTTTCGCGACATGAAACTTGAAATTTTATTATCTGACACAGAACTTCAACATTCTCTCTCATGTTACAGTCAAACTTGATTGTAAAATTGCTCAGCATCTTGATCTTGTCATTTATGCTGCGCTCTGTCTGTCTACTAGAGAAATTCGACATCATCATGCTGCACATTTTCTTCAGCAAGCTTGCACAAGACTGTCGTTTCATTCTCTACTTCTATGCACATTCTTACGCGTATTCTCATCTAATGTCAGAAGAGAAAAAATGAAATCATTGCAAACTTTAAGCATCATCTCTTTAATACTGCACTTAGTACAAAGTCTTTTTGCCTTTGCATGACTATGATTCTCATCTCTTGATGTGTATAGAATCACACACTTACGCCTTGCATTTCAGTTGTAAGAAACTGCATAAATTTGTAATAAACATTTTAAATCATTTATTTTAAAGTATAACAGAACTCATTAAGTTTCCCAATTGAAAAACTGATTTGTTTACTTATTTTGACGAAATTATGATGTAGATAATAGCTTTTATTTGAGCACGTTGCAACATAGTATCAAGATAGATAATGAATAATAAATTCTTGATTAACTTTAATTGACAGTACATAAGATTGCAAATCATTGAACGATGTTTATAACATTTTAAGTTAAGTCTTAATAAAGCATTTAAATGATGATATTTATGTGTCAAAATTGATATTGAACTCTTTTACTTTGATGCTTTATCTTGTGATCTTTCTATTTGCTCTTGACAAAACTATCATTGATGTCATTATTTTTAAGATCATGAACAAGTTTCTTTTTCTTGATAACATTGAATAATATGAAAGCGTAAATTTAGTAATGATCTGTACATTGCAATTGATTTTTAACAAGTTGTACATAATGTTTTTAATCAAGATCATGTATTTGACTGCAATAATAATTTTTAAGATTGATTTATTAATTTGTGATGCTGCATTCTTATTAATCATCTTAATCATTGAATATGCTCTGATAAACATTGAGTGTGTTAAAATTTATTGTAACTCATTAATTATTATTGCACACATTGTATCTGTCACGATTCTAGCCTTGCCAGGCTCAGCCTTCTAGCCTTACCAGACCTATTCTCGCTCCGTCACCTTGACTAGTCCCTATTGGGCCTAGCGTCGGCTGAGAAACACACATATGTAGTCAGCTTCTTTCTCGTAGCTATCTTTCTTTCTTAGCATTTATCTTCTAGTTAAATGACATCTCTATCTGACTCGCTCTAGACAGGCTTCTAACATTAAATAAATGCTCATCATCTACTATTCTGCTATCGACGAATAGACGATACGAAACAATCTATTCAGTAAGGAAAATTTGCAAGAGATTCTTCAAATTTGCACCATCATTTTAGATCGCAAGAAATTCTTCGATTCTACACTCATTTTCATCATTCTATTCGCAAGAAATTCTTCGAATAAAGCACTCAATTATTACCTGAAATTCACAAGAAATTCTTTGAATTTTCACTCATCAAAAAACATCAATTCAAAACATCAACCTCTCATCTATTCTTATCTCAACAACTTCTACCTTCTCTCATCATAACACGCGACGTCGAGTCAGTTGAGCTTCGAACAACTCGCCTGCTTAGAAGCACTGTCAATAGAAGAGTTTCACTTCTACTCATTGATGCTTCAGTCGAAGCTGAGAAAGCTGTCACTTCATGAAACATAAACATCGAAGAACAACTGTTTCATTGAGTCAGCAATCAACTCGACGAAGTCATCAATATGCTGAACGAGCTTCGAAGTCAGCGAGACTTGACTCTACAACTCAATGAACACTGACTTCTCGTACAAGACGATCACAAAAAGAGAGCGAAACAACTAGAAGTCGCTTTTGATAAAAACGATGAGCTAGAGAAAAAGATCAATCAGCTACAAGGCGAGCGGTTGAACTTCAGAGCGAAACAACGTCAAGCTGATCGATCTATGTCTCGTCAAGATACTCAGTCAGCTGAACAACGAGTCAATCAGAAAGAAGCTTCGATTCGTCGCTCTGAAGTTGAATGAAGCTCGACTTTCGAAGCTCGCTCTCAACGAGAATCTTCTACTCTATCTGATAACGAAAACGAAAACGATCATCACAAGTTCGTCAAGCTTCCGAATTCACTCATCTTCATCGAAACAGATGATTCTATCTGAGAGACATGAAACATCAAAATAGCTGACAAGCTCGATGTCAACGCGAATCATTACTCTA